>Ga0073934_10000238_pt1 | contig 168221 bp, 140 predicted proteins | sample LarsenN4metaG_FD_76834 | JGI IMG/M metagenome (GOLD analysis project Ga0073934, IMG submission 76834) | Hot spring sediment bacterial and archeal communities from British Columbia, Canada, to study Microbial Dark Matter (Phase II) - Larsen... ... | reverse complement strand
TGTCCGCCATGCGGTCGCCCTCTGTCGCAGCACCCGGCTGTAGCGCCGCACCCCGCCGCCGCCGCACCTGAGGCGCATCTGGCGCGGCCCTGCACCCCGGCCGATAGTGCTCTCCGCCGCTCGTTCGGCAAACGGCCGAGGCTTGCAGCGTGGCGGATGAAAGCATAAACTTTATGACCTCGATGAGCGCCAGACCGTCGGCGCTCGGGGTTGCCGTATTCGTATCGACCACAATGACGGCGAACAAGGCGCGCGGGCCGAGCCGCCCGGCGACCTCAGCGGAGGAACGCCCATGTTCAAGGGCTCGTTCACAGCACTGATCACCCCCTTCAAGAACGGAAAGGTCGACGAGAAGGGCTTCGAGCGGCTCGTCGAGTGGCAGATCGCCGAGGGCACACACGGCCTGGTGCCGGTGGGAACCACGGGCGAGGCGCCGACGCTGTCGCACGAAGAGCACAAGCGCGTCGTGGAAATCGCCGTGAAAACCGCGAAGAAGCGGGTTCCGGTCATCGCCGGCGCCGGCTCGAATTCGACGGAAGAGGCAATCGACCTGACGAAGTTTGCCAAGCAGGTGGGAGCCGACGCGGTCCTGCATTCGACCGGCTATTACAACAAGCCGACGCAGGAGGGCCTCTACCTGCATTTCAAGGCGATCAGCGACGCGGTGGACTTGCCGATCATCGCCTACAACGTGCCCGGGCGGACCGTGGTCGACATCCAGCCGGCCACGCTCGCGCGCATCGCCAAGCTCAAGAACGTGAAGGGCGTCAAGGACGCCTCGGCGAAGGTCGAGCGCATGTCGATCCACCGGCATCTGATCGGGACCGACTTCTGCTATCTGTCGGGCGAGGACGCAACCGCGCTGGGCTTCAACGCCCACGGCGGCCATGGCTGCATCTCGGTCACATCCAATGTGGCGCCTCGGCTGTGCGCCGAGTTTCAGAACGCGACGCTCAGGAGCGACTTCAAGCGCGCCCTCGAGATCCAGGACATGCTGATGCCGCTGCATGACGCGCTGTTCGTCGAGACGAGCCCGGCCCCCGTGAAGTACGCGGCCTGGCGCTTGGGCATCATCGAAAGCCCGGAATGCCGTCTGCCGCTGGCACCGGTGACCGATGCCACCAAGAAGACCATCGACGCGGCGCTTGCGCACGCCGGCCTGCTGAAGGCGAAAGCGGCCGAATAGCGTCGGTCATCGGACCCGCGCCGGGACCGGCCGGCATGAGACTGAGACCTTGAGCGCCCGCCAGGAAGCTTTCCCGGCGGGCGATTTCTTTTGTTGGCCTGGTTGCCGCACCGCGAAAGGCAGGCTCGGACTTTGCCGAACGGCAGCGTGACCGGCTTTGGCGATAGGGAGCCCGACGGCGGGCGGGCCGTCCCGGCTCAGCCGAGGCGCGAGAGGTATTGCGCCTCGATGTCGCAATCGACGAGGCGCGAATAGGCCTTGAGCAGCGACTTGACGACCGGGCCCGGAACCTTGCCGTCCTTGATGACGGCGCCGTTGACCTTCGACACCGGGCACAGGCACAGGCTGGTCGAGGTCAGGAATACCTCGTCTGCCGTATAGGCATCATAGAGGTCGATGTTGCGCTCGACGACCTCGTAGCCTTCCGCGCGCGCGAGCTCGATCACCGTCTGCCGCGAGATGCCTTCAAGCACATAGCGGCCCTCGGGCGTCGAGATGCGGTTTCCCTTCACGACGAAGATGTTGGAGCCGATCCCCTCGCACAGGTTGCCGTTCTCGTCGAGCAGCACGGCCCAGGCCTCTGGATCGCGCTCGCGCACCTCCATCTCTCCCATGATCATGTTGAGGTAGTTGTGCGTCTTGACGCGGGGCGAGAGCGAGCCCGGCGGCGTGCGCCGCACCGACGGGACGATGACGCGGATTCCGTCGCGGTAGTGGGCGGCGCGTGCCTTGAACGGGAGCGGCATGCAGTCGACGACGACGTTCGGGCCCATGTGCTCCCAGGGATCGAGGCCCTCACCGACCGACTTGACGCCGCGCGAGACGCGTTGGCCGACCCACCAGTCGTCGCCCTTGCCGAGCAGGTGGGCGTTTCGGCGCACGACCTCGTGAGTCACCTCGATCATCTCGTCCTGGGTCATACCGATGTCGATGCGCAGATAGGCGAGCGAGCGGTAAAAGCGCTCGATGTGCTCCTTCACGCGGAATGGCCTGCCGTTGAACGTCCGGGTCATGTCGAAGCAGCCGTCGCCGTAGAGGAAGCTGCGGTCGCGGAAGGGCACCTTGACCTCGGACTCCGGCACATACTGGCCGTTGAAGAAGGCGATCCGCTGATTGGCGCGTTGCATTGCCGGCTGCTCCGTCTGGTCGTTCGGCGGTTGGGGTGATCTACACTACGGTCAGAGCTGACCCTCCGCCAAGTAACGGCCGCACCAATTTGTCTGGACAGGATGCGCGCGAGCGCCGACCATGCGCGCCCGATGTCTTCCGTCAGGTGCCAGCGAAGGGACCGAAAATCGCATGACGACGCCTGTTGCCGAACCTGCCTCGCCGGCCGCCGCCGCCTCGGTTGTGATCCTGCGCGACGCTGGGAGCGGCGGAGGGCTCGAGGTTTTCATGATGGAGCGCCATCAGGGCAGCGGGCAGACGTTCGCGGGCGCATTCGTGTTTCCCGGCGGCAAGGTCGATGCGGAGGATGCGGCGAGCGACTGGCAGGACCTCGCCCCGACGGCTGCGCCGCATCCCGCGCACCCCTTCTGGGTGGCGGCGGTGCGCGAGACCTTCGAGGAGACCGGACTTCTCTTTGCGCGGCAGGGGAGCGGCGGCCTCATTGGCGCCGAGGCGGCCTATCGGCTGGTCGCGGCCGAGCGCGGCGCCGATCGCAAGCAACGCGCCGGCCGGTTTCTCGCCATGGTGCGACGCGAGGGCCTGACGCTGGCCGCGGACGAGATGGTTCACTTCGGACACTGGATCACGCCGACCTGGGTGCCGAAGCGGTTCGACACGCACTTCTTCCTGGCGGCGGCGCCCCTCGCGCAGCGCGCCAATCTGGACAGGCGCGAGTCGGCGGAAGGCGTGTGGATCAGCCCCGCGGAGGCGCTTCGTGAGGCCGAGGCCGGCAAGCGCACGCTGGTCGCCGTGACGCGATGTACGCTCGAGCTGCTGGCGACGTGGCGATCGGTCGGCGAGGCCATGGCGGCCGCGCGGAGGCGCCGGATCGTCCCAGTGCAGCCGGTGATGGAGGAACGGGCGGGGGCCAAAGTGCTGCGCATTCCGATCGAGGCCGGCTATCCGCGTTCGGAACTGCCGGTGCTTCGCTGACGTGAGCCTTCAGGCCGGACGCCCCCGCGACGCATATCTCCTGCATTCGCCGGATTCTCGCGGCGCGCCGCTTTGCCCGCAGCGCATTGCTTCAGGAGACACCAAGCGCCCGATGCAGCTCGGCGAGCGTCGCAATGGCATCGACGCCGGCAAAGATGAACGCATCGACACCCGCCGCTCTTAAGCCCGGCTCCTGCTCTTTCGGGCGGCCGGCGAGATAGACGCGGGTGGCGCCCGCCGACTTCAGCGCCGCTGCCGCCGCTTCCCCGAGCTCGGCGTAAACCTCATCGGTCGAGCAGATGCAGGCGACGCAGGCGCCGCTCGAGGCGAACGCGCGACCAACCTCGGCCGATGTGCCGAAGCCGTCGGTCGCAATGGCCTCGATGCCGCCGGCGGCGAGGAAATTCGTGATCCAGGTCGAACGGGTGGAATGAACCGCCAGCGGGCCGAGCGAGGCGAGAAAGACCCGGGGCGGAGCGCCGTGACGGGCGCTGAAGGCGTCCGCGGCGTCTCGCAACGCCTCGAAGGGCTCCGCGAGCCGGTGCTGGACAAGCGGCGCAATGCGGACGCCGTTGAGATCGGCGGGAAGCGGCAGGGGATGAGCGGCGACCGTCACGCCGTCGGGCCCGAGTTTCGGGAACGCCGAGGTGCCGGTCAGTTCGAGGCGACCTGTGGCGATGAGCTTGCCGCGGGCCTCGGCGGTGGCCGCGATCCGCTCGGCGATGAGCCCGCCGACCAGGGCCGGCCCCAGGCCACCCTGCGCCTCGATGGCCTGAAACTCCTCCCAGGCCTTTCGCGCGAGATCGCTCGTCAGGGCCTCGATCGCGAAGCTGCCGGCGGCCGGATCGACGACGCGATCGAGGCCGCTTTCCTCGATCAGCACGTGGTGGGTGTTGCGCGCGATGCGCCGCGCGAAGGCGTCCGGTCGCCCGAGCGCCCAGGTGAACGGCAGCACGGCAATGCTGTCGGCGCCCGCGATGGCCGCCGAGGCGCAGGCCATGGTGGTGCGCAGCATGTTCACCCACGGATCGCGGCGCGTCATCATTCGATAGGACGTTGTGACCGAGAGCCTCAGGCCATGCGCCGCTGCCGCCGCGCCACACGCCTCGGCGATGCGAGCAAGGAGGCGGCGCGCCGCACGCAGCTTGGCGATGGTCATGAGCTGATCGGCGTCGGCAGCAAGCGCGAGACCGATGTGCGCCAGCGCGTCGGCAAGCGCGACGGACGCCTGCTCGGCCGCGCGCAGATACGCGACGCAGGCTGCGAGCATCGCTGCGAGCTCCTGGGCCTCGCTCGCGCCGGCTTCGTGGAACGGACGGCCGTCGGCGAGCAGCGTGCGGACGCCCGGCTGGCGGTGGTCCGCCAGAAAGCGGCCCGCGATGGCAAGCGCGCGGTCGAGCGGATGGTAGAGCGCGCCCGTCCGGGCCAGCGTTCCGAGCGGATCATAGTTGAAGGCACCCCGCCAGCGCGCTTCCCCGATCCCCGCCTTGCGCCAGAGCGCAATGAGCGCGCCGGCCGCGTCGGTCGTATACTCCCCGGCATCAAGCGCCACGGGGCAGGCGTCGAGACTGACGCCCGCGAGCGCCGTCGCAATCGCATCGCCGGCGTAAGGGAGGCCGAACTGGCCGGGCGCGGCAATCCGCAGCTCGAGCGATGTGACCCCGCCGGCGAGATCCTCGAGGATGGCGGCGTTGGCCGCCGCCGGATCGTCTTCGGCATAGATCTGGCGGATGTCCCAGCCGGCGGCCTGCCGATCCGGTCCAGCGGCAAGAGGGCTGGCGGGCACGGGCTCCGGCGCGGGAACCGAGCCCGCGCCCATCACCGGCCCGGATCGGGTGTAGAGCGGCGCGATCGCAATGCCGTCGGCGGTCCTCGATACCAGACGACGCTCGAAATCGCCTCCCTTCAACGCCTTGTCGACCAGTTTGCGCCAGGTATCGAGGGACGCGGGAGGGAAGTCGTCGGCGAGCTTCATCACGGTCATGGGAACACCCCCCATTGGCAGAGCGCGAGCGCTGATGGTGAGCTTCATAGGAGCTATGGGATGGCCGCGCCAGTGGGGCCGCAGCGGCCATCCGGGCGCCGGCATTGCGGATATGCGGCCGTCGAACCCATCTCGACCGAGCCACCCGTCCACCCTAGTCTGCCCCGCGAGCCGGACGAGCAACCCGGCGCACAGGGCGGAGGGAACGAGAATGGCTGAGGCGATGGCCTTCGATGAGGAGCATGACGTGGTGGTCGCAGGCGCTGGCTCGGCCGGTTGCATCGTTGCGGCGCGGCTCAGCGAGGATCCTTCGATTTCGGTGTGCATCATCGAGGCGGGAAAGCGCGACCGCAATCCCTGGTTCCACATTCCGCTCGGCTTCGGGCGGGTCGTTCCGAACCCGAAGAACAACTGGGGCTACATGACCCAGCCGGAGCCGGGGCTCAATAACCGGCAGATCACCTGGCCGCGCGGCAAGGTGCTCGGCGGCTCGGGCAGCATCAACGGCCTGGTCTTCCTGCGCGGGGCGCCGTCGGACTTCGACGAATGGGAGCGGCTCGGCGCCAAGGGCTGGAGCTACAAGGATGTGCTGCCCTACTTCAAGCGGTCGGAGCACAACGAGGACGGCGCCGACCCTTGGCGGGGAGAAGGCGGGCCGATGCACATCTCGAGCATCAAGCGGCCGTCCGTGCCGGCCCGGGCCTTTGTCGAGACGGCGACGCGCCTGCAGATCCCGCGCAACCCCGACTTCAACGGCGAGAAGATCGAGGGCGTCGGCTTCGTGCAGCTCAACGTGCGCAACGGACGGCGCGTCTCGACGGCGGTCGGCTACCTGAAGCCCAACCTCAAGCGGCCGAACATCCGCCTCATGGTCGAGACGCACGTGCGCCGCATCCTGTTCGAGGGCAGGAAGGCCGTTGGCGTCGAGATCGAGCGGTGGGGACAGATCAAGCGCATCGGCGCGCGCCGGCAGGTCGTCCTCTCGGGCGGTTCGATCAACTCGCCGGTGCTGATGATGGCCTCTGGCGTCGGCCCGGCCGCCGAGCTCAAGGCGCTCGGTGTGCCGGTGGTGCACGACCTGCCAGGCGTCGGCAAGGACCTGCAGGACCACCTGATGGTCCGCGTCGTCTTCAAGACCCACATCAAAGGCACGCTCAACGAAATCATGACGAGCCCGCTGCAACAGCTGAAGCTCGGCTGGGAATACCTGACGACCCGCGGCGGGCAGCTCGCGGTGGGTGCCACCGAGGCGACCATGTTCGTCAAGTCGCGGCCGAGCGAGCCCATTCCCGATCTTCAGTTTCAGTGCATCAATTTCTCGACGGAGGGCGCATTCAGGATCGGCCTCCACCCGTTCCCGGGCTTCATGTTCAACTTCTGCGTCTGCCGGCCGTTCAGTCGCGGCGAGATCAAGCTCGCCGATCCGGAAGGCCGCCAGATGCCGCTCATTCACGCCAACTACATGACGCACCCCGAGGACTGGCGGATGATGCTTGACGGCTGGAAGATCGCGCAGCAGATCCGCGACACCGACCCGTTCAAGTCGCTGATCACCGAAGAGCACCTGCCGGGCAAGGACGTGAAGACGGACGAGGACTTCAAGGAGTACGTGCGCAACAACGCATCGACCGTCTACCACCCATGCGGGACCGCGCGCATGGGCGTCGACGAGCGCGCCGTGACCGCGCCCGACCTTAAGGTGCGCGGCATCGAGAACCTGCGCGTCATCGACGCCTCGGTGATGCCGATGGTGCCGTCGTCGAACATTCATCCGGCGACCATCATGATCGCGGAAAAGGGCAGCGACCACCTCAAGGCGGACCTCAAGGCGGCGTAGCAGGCCGGGTCTCGGAGCAAACCGCATGAGCGTGTGGCCGCGACACCGGGCTTGGCGCGCATCCGCGGCCCATGGCAGACTTCGCGATAACCGGATGCTGCAACAGGACCGACGGGTGGAACTTCATGCTCAAAGATCGCTACGGCAACGCGATTTCAACCCGCTCCGAGGCCGCGCGCGAGGCCTATGTCCGCGGCGTCGACCTGCTGCTCTCGGCGAGCGCGGGGACCGAGGCCGCCTTCCGCGCGGCGATTGACGCCGACGAAGGCTTCGCGCTCGCCCACATCGCGCTGGCGCGCACGCTGCAGATCCTCGGTCGCGGGCCGGAGGTCAAGGCGCCTCTGGCCCGCGCGGTCGCGCTCAAGGCTGGGACGACGGCGCGGGAGCAGTCGCAGATCGCCATCTTCGAGAACATCCTGACGGGCAAAGGCGCCGCGGGGCTCGAACTTATCCGCGAGCATGTCAAGTCCTGGCCGCGCGATGCCATGGCGCTGGCCCCGGCGACGAGCGTGTTCGGCCTCATTGGCTTCTCGGGCAAAGCCGGTCGCGAGGCGGACCAGCTTGCGCTGCTTGAGCCGCTTGCCGACGCTTACGGCGACGACTGGTGGTTCCGGACCGTCCTCGCCTTCGCCGAGATCGAGCTGCAGATGCACGATCGCGGCCTTCGCAATATCGAGACCGCGCTCGTCCAGTTTCCGCGCAACGCGCATGGCGCGCACATCCGCGCGCACCTCTACTACGAGATGGGCGAACGGCAGGATGGACTTGCCTATCTGAAGGACTGGGCGAAGGCGTATCCGCGCGACGGCCAGATCCACTGTCATGTGAACTGGCACATCGCACTCTGGTCGATGGAAACGGGACAGGTCGATGAGGCCTGGACGGTATACGAGAGTGCCATGCGGCCGGGCGTCGCCTGGGGACCGCAGATCAATGTGCTGACGGATTGCGCGGCCTTCCTGCATCGCGCGGAGATCGCCGGTGTGCCGCGCCGGCCGGAGCTGTGGAAAGAGGTGGCGGCCTACGCGGCGCGCTGGTTCCCGAATTCAGGCGTGCAGTTTGCCGACATGCACTCCGCGCTGGCCTTCGCCATGGCTGGCGACAGCGAAGCCCTGCACCGCATCGCCGAGTCGCCCAAGGGACCGGCAGCCGACATGCTGGCGCCGGTCGCGCGCGGATTTGAGGCTTTCGCGCGCGGGAACTGGGATGGCGTCATTCGCGAGCTCGCGCCCGTGCTCCCGAGTCACGAGCGGCTCGGCGGCAGCCGTGCGCAGCGCGACCTCCTCGAATATACCGTGACCTGCGCCATGCTCAGGGCCGGACGACCCGACGAGGCGCGGCAATTCATCGCCAGCCGCAGGCCGCAGAACGGACGCGGCGGATACCCGGTTGCCGGGCTATAGTCGCGCCGAACGAGCCGGCAAGCGCCTGCGAACTGAGGTTCGCGTCCGTGCCGGCAGGCCACATGTCGAGGAGAGCAATTCCATGCTGCGTTTACTCGTGGGACTGGCGATCGCCATCGTCCTGGCGTCGCCCGGGGCGGCTTACGCACAGAGCAAGGTGACCAAGATCGTCGTCGCCTTCCCGCCGGGCGGCCCCGTCGACATCGTGGCGCGGCTCATCGCCGAGCCGATGGCGAAAGACCTCGGGCACTCCGTCATCGTAGAGAACAAGGCCGGCGGCAACACAATCATCGCCGCCGAGAGCGTGGCGCGCAGCCCGGCGGACGGCTCCGTCGTCTTCCTGTCGAGCATGACCACCGTCGTGCTCAACCCCAGGCTCTACGATAAGCTCACTTACGATCCGGTCGCCGACTTCGCACCCATCTCGCTCGTCATTTCGAGCCCGACCGTGCTCGTCACCCATCCCTCGAAGCCATGGACTGATGCGAACGCGCTGGCGGCGGCATCGAAGGCCTCGCCGCAGCCGGTTCCGATCGCCTCTGCGGGCGTCGGCGGGACGACGCACATCGCGCTCGAGCTCTTCACGCAGGCGACGGGCGCCAAGACGCTGCACGTTCCTTACAAGGGCGCCGCACCCGCGCTGCAGGACCTCATCGCCGACCAGACGGGCGCCTTCTTCGGCGACCTCCCCGGCCTCATCGGGCACGTGCGCAGCGGCAAGCTCAAGGCGCTCGGTGTGCTCGCCAAAGAGCCGAGCCCGCTGCTGCCCGGTGTGAAAACGCTCGCCGAGCAGGGCATCGCCGGCGTCGAGATGGAGAACTGGTATGGGCTCTATGCGCCCGCCAAGACGCCCGCCGACATCATCCAGAAGCTCAACAAGGCGGTGCATGCCGCCCTCGCCGATCCAGCCGTCAAGGCGAAGCTCGGCGACATCGGCGCGCGGATCATTCCGTCCACTCCGGAAGGTCTCGCCAAGGCGCAGAGGGAGGACGGCGAGCGCTATGGCGCCATCATCAAGGCGAAGAACATCAAGGTGGAGTGAGGCGCGCGACAGAGCGCTCCGGGCGACAAGGACGATGCCATGACCGACACGGTACTGACCGAGCTGAAGGCCGGCACGCTCGTCGTCACGCTCAACCGGCCGCGCGTGCTCAATGCGGTCAGCGCCGAACTCAGGACGGCGCTGACGCGAACGATGACAAGCGCGGATGCGGACCCGGAGGTGAAGGCGGTCGTCATCACGGGCGCCGGCCAGGCGTTCTCGGCGGGGCAGGACCTCGCCGAAGCGGCCGCCGCGGAGCTCAAGGACGTGCGCGGCTGGGCCGACGGAATGCGCGCGATGTACCAGTCGGTCAGAGCGTGTTCGAAGCCGGTTGTCGCCGCCTTCAACGGCATCGCCGCAGGCGCCGGCATGCAGATCGGGCTCTGCGCCGACCTTCGCATCACCCACCCGGCGGCGCGCATCGGCCAGCCGGAGGTGCGCGCTGGTCTCGCCAGCATCGTCGGCAGCTACCTGCTCAGTCTGCACTGCGGGCACGGAGCCAACACCGAGCTGTCGCTGTCGGGCGGACTCATCAGCGGCGAGCGCGCTCACGCCCTCGGCATCGTGAGCAGGCTCGTCGCCGAGGGCGAGGTGCTCGACACCGCGCTGATGACGGCCGAGGAGCTGCGTCGCGTGCCTGCGGCCGCGTTTCGGCTGACAAAGCAGCGTTTCCGGGAGCAGACGCAGCCGGGCTTCGACGAGGCGACGGCTTATGGCGTGCGAGCGATGCTCGAGGCCTACGCAACCGGCGAACCGCAACGGGTGATGCGGGCCTTCCTCGAGGCGCGGGCACAGCGCAAGCGGCAGGGCTGATTGAGAGCGCCACGCGCGAGCCGCCCATGAGGCGGCGTGCGGGGACCGCCTCAGGTGAGCTTGCCGCGGGCTGCGACGGGAAGAACCTCGGCGACTTGGCCGCCGCGCACCGCAATCAGCCGGTCGACCATGTTGACGACGACACAAACATGGTTCGGGATGACGCGAACGACCTCGCCGACGCGCGGCCGGTCGTTGCTCTTCGAGAGGTCGAGAAACCCATGCTCCTCCGCAAAGGCATGAATGCGTGCCTGCGGATACTCGAGGATGAGGCCATAGCCGTCGAGGCCGCCGCCGGGATCGGCGGTGAGCGTCTTGGAGCCCGAATCGAGGATGCCACGCTCGGGGGCAGCGCGCGAGACGACGGTCGCGTAGACGGAAAGCGCGCAATCCTCGAGCGTCGCCGCGCCGCAGGCGATCATCATGCGGTCATTGAAAATGTAGGTGCCGGCGCGATGCTCGGTGGCGCCTTGCAGCCGGCCGACGTTCTCGAGGTTCGGCGTGCCGCCGGTGGAAACGATCCGGGGCTCGAGGCCCAACGCGCGGACTCCGGCAAGGGCCTCTTCGTGAAATTTCTGCGTCTCGGGCCATGACCGCTCGGTCGGATAGTAGAGGAAGCCGTCGAAGCGCAAGTCGGGGCGCTCCTTGATCAGGCCGGCGAGCGCAACCGCCTCGGCCGGCGTCTCGACGCCCGCGCGCTTCCTGCCGGTATCGCACTCGATGACGACGCCGAGCGGGCGGCCGGCGATGCGGCCGGCATGTGTGAGCCCCTCGATGGTTGTCGGATTGTCGGCGGCCACCGTGACGGCGACGCGCCGCAGGAGCCGGCCGAGGCGCGATGTCTTTTCTTCGCCCAGGATGTTGTAGCTGATGAGAATGTCGTCGAGACCGCCGTCGGCCATCACCTCCGCCTCGCCGAGCTTCTGCGCCGTGATGCCCCGGGCGCCGGCTGCGACCTGCATCCGGGCCAGCGCCGGGATCTTGTGCGTCTTGATGTGCGGGCGGTTGGCGACGCCTGCCCGGTCGCAGATCGCCTGCACGCGCTTGATGTTCCGCTCCACGCGATCGAGGTCGATGACAACGGCCGGCGTTCCGAACTCGCGGGCGATGTGGGCTTTGAGGGCGTCGGGTGACATGGCGGGCTCCAGCTCGGTGAGTGATTGCGAGCATATCGACGTTGGATTGCCGGGCAACCGTTCTCGCCACTCTCCGCCAACGAGGTGCGCCGGTGTTCGGGCAACCGGTCAGCACGAATGGGCTCAGTGCTGCAGCGCGCCCGCGATCATGGCGAGGCCGGCCAGGATCAGCATGACATCCATCATCGACTGAAAGCGCCGCAAATCCATGCGCATGACGATAGGCCGTGCCAGCCAGGTCCCGGCGATCATGGCGGCGCCGACGATGGCGCCGGACGCGATCAGATCGCCGGGCAGCGCACCGAAGCCGCGGAACACCGATGACTTTGTGAGATAAACGGCCAGCGAGCCCAGAGCCTCGGTGCCGATGAAGGCGCCCTTGGCGAGGCCGAACGCCAGAAAGAACGGCGTGTTGATCGGCCCGGTCGAGGCGACGAGGCCGGTGAGAAATCCGATCCCCGCACCGGCTGCCGCAAGGCCGGTAAAGCCGATCGTGAAGTCGCGCGCCAGATACCAGCGGCGCAGCGGCACCATCGCCAGCATGAAGACACCGAGCATCATCTCGACGAGCCTGGCGTCGAGCGCCAGGAATGTGCGAGCTCCGAGCGCGACAGCCGGCACGCCTGCGGCGGAATAGACGGCGGCCGCGCGCCAGTCGATGTCGCGCCACCAGACGGCGATGCGGGCGACATTGGCCAGGATGCCCGCAACGCCCATGATGGGCACGGCGTCCTTGGGGCCAAAGGCGAACACCAGGGCGGGAAGGAGGATGGTCGATCCGCCAAAGCCGACGACGCCGCCGACGAGACCCGCAACGAGACCGAGCGCCAGGATCGCGAGCCAGATCATGCGTGGCGGTCACCCCTTCGATCGGCCCGGATCGCGCCGCGGCGCGCCAGCCGCCTTGGCCGCGCTCATGCGCTGGCGCGACGAAAACGGTCGCTTGACACGCTCGAAGCTCGAAGCGGCCTTGGCCCGTGGCCTCAACCGGCGCCGGCCGCCTTGGCGAGGTCGGGCGTCACGGCCTCCAGGGCACGCGCATAACGCTCGGCCGTTTCCTCGGCCTCGGCGCGGGTCATGGACAGTGGCGGCGAGAACGACGTCACCTCGATGAACGGCAGGGCGCGCGTGAGGATGCCCATCTCGAGCGCCTTGGCGGCGACCATGCGATGCGCGCCAACCTTCGGATCGAAAAAGCGCCGCTTGGCCTTGTCGGCGACGAACTCGACCGCGATCATGGCGCCCATGCCGCGCACCTCGCCGACGAACGGGTTGCCGCCGACGCGCTCGCTGAGCAGCTTCTGCAGATAAGGGCCGACGTCCGCCGCGTTCTCGACGAGGCCCTCGCGCTCCATGATGTCGATGTTGACGAGACCGAGCGCGCCGCCGACCGGGTGGCCGGAGTAGGTGAAGCCGTGCATCACCGGCCCGTACTCGGGCGAGGCGTCCTTGAGCACGTTCCACACGCGCTCGGAGATGACCGATGCCGAGACCGGGAAGTAGGCCGACGTGATGCCCTTGGCGAGCGTCACCAGATCCGGCTTGAGCTTCATGGCCCCCGTTGCGAACCAATGGCCGAGACGGCCGAAGCCGGTGATGACCTCGTCCGCGATGAACAGAATGTCGTTCCGGTCGAGGACCTTCTGCAGCTTCTCGAAATAGCCCCTGGGCGGGATCAGAACGCCGCCCGTACCCATGATCGGCTCGGCGATGAAGGCGGCCACCGTATCTGCCCCTTCGCGCGCGATCAGCGCCTCGACCTCGGCGATCATTCGGTCCGTGAAGGCGTCCTCGCTCTCGCCTGCGTTGGAGTACCGGTAGAAATGCGGGCAGGAGGTGTGCAGGACGCCCTCGACCGGCAGGTCGAACGCCTTGTGGTAGACTGGAATCCCAGTGAGACTCCCGGCCGCATAGGTAAGCCCGTGATAGGCGCCCATGCGCGAGATGATTTTCTTCTTCTGCGGCTTGCCCCGCACGTTGTTGTAGTAGCGCACGAGCTTGAAGTTCGTATCGTTGGCGTCGGAGCCGCCCTGGCCGAAGAACACCTTGGAGAGATGCGTGGCACCCGCCTTCTCGTGGAAGAGCCTGAGGACGCGCTCGGCAAGCCGGATCACCGGCTCGTTCGAGGCGCCGCCGAAGATGTGGTAGTAGGCGAGGCTCTCGATGGCGGACTTCGCCGCCTCGGCCATCTCCCGGCGCCCGTAGCCGATGTTGACGCACCAGAGCCCGGCGGAGCAGTCGATCAGGTCTCGGCCGTGCTGGTCCTTGATCCGCACGCCGCGCGCGTCTCGCAGGATGTGCGGCCCCTTCTTCAGATGCTCGACGATCGAGGTGTTCGGGTGCAGGAGGGTCTCGCGGTCGAGGTCCTCAAGCGGATAGTTGCGGTGCGACCGGTCCATGGGCTGCTCCCTCCTGGCGGGCGTCCGGATGACGCCAACATTGCGCCCACAGTAGCTGTCCCAGGCAAGGGCGTAAATCACCAGTCGCCGCCGCGGCGGAATCCTCACCGCCACGGGTGCGGGCCATGGCCGCCGTGTGCGCGGCCGCGCCGGCCGCTGGCCCGCGGTTGAACTCGCCGGCCGGCTTGGTGCAGGCTGAACCATCAGCGGCGGTTGCGTCTCCGAAACTCCTCACGCGCCCGACCGCGATCGGAACCCGCCCTTCTCCCGCCCCGCTTCAACAGTTTCCGCCATCCCAACCGGAGCCGACGCCATGCCGAAAGTCCTCTTCATCGACTCGACCCCCGACATCGACCGGCTGTGGAAGCGGGTCTTGCGGCCCGATGATATTCCGATCGACGTGAAGCTCGGCGGCAAGCTCGCCGAGGATAAGATCGCCGAGACGATCCGCGGCTACGACACCATCATCGACGACGCCACCTATTTCACGGCGGCGACGCTTGCCGCCTGCAAGGACTTGCGCCACATCGTCTTCCTCGGCACCGGAGCCGCCAGTTACATCGACATCGCGGCCGCCGAAAAGCTCGGCATCAAGGTCTCTAACATCAAGGGCTACGGCGACACGACCGTCGCCGAGCACGCCATGGGCCTCGTGTTCGCCGCGGCGCGGCACATCGCCGCCATGCACGCGCTGGTCCGGGCGGGCGGCTGGCGGCCGATGCAGGGCATGGAGCTCAAGGGCAAGACGATCGGGCTCATCGGCGTCGGCGGCATCGGACGCGAGATGGCGCGTCTCGCAAAAGGCATTGGGCTCGAGGTGATCGCCTGGAACCGGTCGCCGGTCGCCGATGCGCCGGCCAGGATGCTTGCGATCGGGGAGGTGCTGGCCAAGTCGGACATCTTGAGCGTGCATCTGGCGCTCAATGATGAGACGGAGAGGTTCCTCGACCGGACGAAGCTCGCGCAGACGAAGCCCGGCGTCATCCTCGTCAACACCGCGCGGGCCGGCGTGGTCGATCATGCCGCGCTGATCGATCTCCTCAAGTCGGGGCACATCGGTCACTACGCCACGGACGTGTTCCTCAAGGAGCCGGCGCCCGCCGACGAGCCGCTACTCAAGCTCGACAACGTCACGCTCACCGCGCACGCCGGCTACAACACGCCGGAGGCGGCGATGACCATGTACCGCCGCGCGATCGATCTCGCGGCGAACGGCTGAGCGGCGAAGCTTTCCGTCGGGAAGGACGCGCCGCCACCGTCGGCGACGATGGCGAGGCATTTCCAGAGACAGGGACCGCCGTCAGCGCAGCACCTCGATGCGAACCGGGACCAGCCCGTGCCGCTGCATGTCGATGGCCTCGGCGGCGGCGAGCGAGAGGTCGATGACGCGGCCGGGCTTGAACGGCCCGCGGTCGTTGATCCGTACGACCACGCTGCGGCCGTTGTTGCGGTTGATGACCTTTACCCGGGTGCCGAATGGCAGAGTCCTGTGGGCGGCGGTGAGCGCCGCCTTGTCGAACTGCTCGCCGTTGGCCGTTTTCTGCTCCTGCCAGTAGAACGAGGCGAGGCCTTCGAGCAGATGAGCGCCCGTTAGGCTCGCTCCCGCGGCGGGAGGAGGGATCGGCGTGAGCGAAGCCGTGCGAATGCGACCGCTGTCCGCCCGCGCGGAAGGCGCCTGCGGCAACGGTGGCGGCTCGACGCGGGTGGTCGTGGTCCAGCTGGCGAGACGGAGATCGGGCGGGGGCGGGGCCGTCTGCTCGGCACAACCGGCCACGCCGGCAAAGCAGAGAGCGACGGCGGCGCAGCAGACGGCCCACTGCTGCGCGCGGCCATCTGGCAGCAAGCTATCGGAACGCGCGCCAGCGCCCCCGGCCGGGTGCGGATGGCAGGTTCGCGCGCCGCGGATGGCTGGCGGCAGACCGGCTCGCGGGCGAATCAGTCGAGATCGGACCATTGCATCCGCATGGCGGCCGTCGCCGGCTCTGGCATGGCCGAACTCTGTCCAGATCGCGACATCCACAAAAAAATGCGGCGGGTGAGAGACCTCACCCGCCGCTCGATCGACGGGTGGGCCGTCGCGAAAGCTCCCCGATGGACAGGCCCGCCTCAGCGGCCGACCACCTCCAGTCGGACATTGGCAATGCCCTGCCCCTGCATTCCGATGACGCCGGCAGCCGCCTTCGACAGATCAATGATGCGGCCTCTGACGAATGGACCGCGATCGTTGATGACGACGTTGACGGAGCGGCCGTTGCCAAGATGCGTCACCCTGACGCGGGTGCCGAACGGCAGCGTCTTGTGGGCCGCCGTCAGCGCATTCGGATTGAACCAGCCACCGGAGGCGACGCGCTGGGGCTGCCAGTAGTACGAGGCGATGCCGACCTGCGCGCCGCCGCCGACGTAGGCCGACGCCTCCCGGGCGCGGCTGCGGCGTTCCGCACGCTGCTCGGCCACGACCGCCCGTGACGCTCGCGACGCGGTACGGCTGGTCGAAGCCTTGCGGCCGGTAGGCTTCTGAGCCGTAGCGCGCGCCGTCCGGCGGAATTGGGAGGTAGATCCCTCGCGACGCGCCTCGGTCCAGCGCGCGGCCGTCTCGGTGCTGGTGCCATTGGTGAATACGCACTGCGGCCAGCAGTCCTCGAGCGCCGAGGCTGGCGCCGGAACGATCAGGGTCACGAGAACCGCGGCCAGGGCAGCAAAGATCCATGAACGCATGACGATCTCCGTTTCTGCGATTGCTCATACCGACCGGGGGGTGCGACGGCTGCATTGCTGGGCGCCTGCCCTCTGGCCGCGAACGCGGCCACGAGGTCCCTCGGGACCTCGGCTGCCATTTACCGTCTCGTGAAAGCTTGGCCCCACCCGTCGAGCCAACCGCCGCCTCTGCGGGCGGCTTTGCCGGACGCTCTCCCTGCATCCGGGGCGGCGGCGCGGAACAGAGCAGCGCCCGGTTGGCGCGTCAACCATAAAATGTGAACCAAATTTATTAACCATATGACGGAGCATGCTATTGCTTTGCCACAATTTGTCTCAGCAGCGGTCACGGGCACGCGGCGCCGATCGCGGTCCTCGGGCACATCCGCCGGACGGGCTTCCCATCCTCGCAGCAGATCGCTAATCGGTGGCCATGCCAGACCGCAAACGATCGATTCTCATCACCGGATGCTCGACGGGCATCGGGCTTGCGGCCGCCAGGACGCTCAAGGCGCGGGGCTGGCGGGTGCTTGCAACCGCCCGCAAGCCCAAAGACCTCGAGCGGCTGCGTGCGACCGAAGGGCTCGAGGCGATCGCCTGCGAACTGAGCGATCCGGCTTCGATTGCGCGCTGCGCCGAGGAGGCCCTCGCCCGGACCGGCGGCCAGCTCGATGCCCTCTACAACAATGCAGCCTACGGCCTCATCGGCGCCATGGAGGATGTGACGCCGGCTCAGTTGCGCAGCTGCCTCGAGGTCAACGTGATCGCCGTTCACGATATGACGCGGCGCGTCATCCCCGCGATGCGGGCGCAGGGCCATGGCCGGATCGTCATGTGCTCGTCGGTGCTGGGTCTCGTCGCGGGGCCATACCGGGGCCCTTACTGCGCCTCCAAGTATGCTCTCGAAGCCATGTCGGATGCGCTGCGGCTCGAGCTGCGGCCCGCTGGTATCCATGTGTCGCTGATCGAACCCGGACCGATCGAGTCCGAGTTCCTTGCGACGACGCTCGCGGTGTTCCAGGCAAGCGTCGACCCGGAGACCTCGCCCCACCGCGACTATTACCGGCGGCGCCTCAGCCAGATGCAGAGCGGCGCCAGCGCGCGCTTCAAGCTCGGCCCCGAGGCGGTTGTGGAAAAGCTCATCCACGCGCTCGAAAGCCCGCGGCCGCGGGCGCGCTACAAGATCGGGCTGCCGACCCGGGCCGCCGCGCTCCTCAAGCGCGCGCTGCCCGATGTGCTGATGGACCCGGTTCTGAGGCGGATGTGAGGTAACGGTCCCGCTGGGATCATGCGCCCTCGCCGCCCCGAACCGGACCTCGCCTCAGAGCTTCAGCAGCGGCCGCCGGATCTCGTAGGCGATCAGCGCCGTTGCCACGGCGAGGTTCAGACTGTCGAGCCGTCCGGCCATCGGAATCCGCACGAGCCTGCGGCAGGCGGCGGCCGCCGCCTGTGTGAGCCCGGCGCCCTCGCTTCCCATCACGAGCAGGCTCGGCGGCGTGTAGTTTGCGTCCCGGTAGTCGACCGCGCCCTTGAGATGCGCGCCGACGACATCGCCCGGCCAGGCGGCGGCGAGCGCGACGAAGGCATCGGCCCCGGCGAGCCGCGCGACCGGGACTGCGAAGATCGAGCCCATGCTCGCGCGCACCGCCTCGCGCGCGTAAGGGTCGCAGGTCTGGCCAACCAGGATGACGCCGGCGGCGCCAGCGGCCTCGGCCGTGCGAATGATGGTGCCGAGGTTGCCGGGATCGCGGATCTGCTCGAGGACGATCCAGAGCGCATCGGCCCTGACCGCGGCCGGACTGGGCGGCGGTGACCACCGCTGCTCGAAGACGGCCATCAGACTTTGCGGATTCTCCTTGGCGGCGATCTTCGCAAGCACGGCGGCGGATACCTCGAGGCAGTCCGCGCCGGAGCGCAGCGCCCAATCCACGAGATCGCCCGCCGCACCGCCCCCGCCGCCGTCGGGGCCCACGATCAGGGTCCTTGGCGTCCAGCCGCGCTCGCGAGCCGTTATGATGAGGCTCGCCCCCTCGGCAAGGAACAGGCCCGTCTCTCGGCGGGCCTTGCGCATCTCGAGAGCCCGGATCGCCTTGATGCGGTCGTTCTGAAGACTGGTGATGCGAGCGGGGAGGGTGCGGCCAGCGCCAGCCTGCCTGTCACGCATCGGCGCACCACCGGCTGAAGAGCGAGGTCGCGAGGGCGCGGCCGCCGCCCTCCTCGCGTATGGCGAGCTCACCCGACTCGAGACGGCCGGGCCGGCCGGCCAGCACCTCCGCGAGCAACTGGCCGATCGACAACGACGAGGCGCGGATGGCGTAAGCGGTGAGGACCAGTCGTGATGGGCCAGACGCCAGAAGCGTCGCGCAATCCTTGAGCAACGGCGGCAGATGCGTGAAGAGGTCCCAGACTTCGCCCTCCGGACCGCGGCCGAACTTGGGCGGATCGACCAGGATCACGTCGTACCGGCGCTCGCGGCGCACCTCGCGCGCGACAAACTTGCGCGCATCGTCGACGATCCAGCGGATCGGCGCGCCTTCGAGACCGGAAACCGCCTGGTTCTCCCGCGCCCAGGCGATCGCCTTCTTCGAGGCATCGAGGTGCACGACTTCGGCGCCGGCCCTGGCGGCGACGAGCGAGGCAACACCGGTATAGGCGAAGAGATTGAGGAGCCGTGGCCGCCTCTCGGGCGCCGCTTGCCGGATCGTTCCCAATCCCTCCAGCATCCACTCCCAATGCGGAAGCTGTTCCGGAAAGAGCCCCAGGTGGCGGAACGCACTCAGGCGTCCGAGCACGGTCACGTCGCGAATGCGGATCGGCCAGCTCTCGGGAACGGCACCGTTGCGACGCCACTTTCCGGCGTCTTCGTCGTCCTCGCCGGAGAAAACCGCGCTCGCCTCCGCCCACCGTTCCGCCGGCAAACGGCGGGACCAGAGCGCCTGCGGCTCAGGCCGATCCACGGTTACAACGCCGAAGCGTTCGAGCTTGCGACCGCCGCCGCTGTCGATGAGGCCATAGTCGGCAAAGCCGCGCGACTCGATTACGCACAGCGGCGCGCCATGCGATGGATCAATGCCGGAAGGATTGGTTCGACTGACGTGCTTGCCCATCGCGCGACGATTAGCGCCGGTTTGCTTTGGCGACAATGCCGCTAAGCCAGGGGGACCCGTTGAGGCTGGCGCGGCAACCATCCGTGATGGCCTGGCCCGGCTAAGACGCGCAGGGACGAATTGGGGGGGCGGAATGCAGAACCTCTTGCTCGGGAGGCGGCGCTGGCTGCCAGCCGTTGGCCTTCCGGTCGGGACGGACGCGGCCATCGCTGCCGTCGCATCGGCCACGCTGGCCTGCTGGGCGCTCGTCATGATGGCAGGCCCCGCCGAAACCTCGTCGCAGCGCGACCAGCCGCCCCGGGCGGCCGTTGCCGCGGACGGCCCCGAAACGCTGGTTGGCGGCTATGTGGGCGCGCCCTATACCCACCCGAGCGATGTGCGGATCACGAAACAGGGCGTGACCGATCTCACAGTGCAGGGGGTGAATTGGGACGCGCGACCATTCAAGAGCCCCATCTACTACGGCATCAGGTCCTGGCGCTGGAGCGCAGGGGCGACCGGCGGCATGATCGACTTTCTGCATTCCAAGACCATCGCCCGCAAGGATCAGCAGGCCCGGATGTCGGGAACGCGCAATGGCGCCCCGGTACCTGCCTCCGCCCGGATCGGTGACACCTTCAAGCACCTCGAATTCAGTCACGGCCACAACCTGCTGATGCTCAACGGACTGCTGCGTCTTGGCCGGATGACGCCCTGGCTGAGACCCTATCTCGGCGCGGGTGGAGGCGTCGCGCTGCCGCATACCGAGGTCGGCTTCCTCGACGAGACCGTGCGAACCTACGAGTACCAGTATGCCGGTCCTGCCGGTCAGCTCATGGCCGGCTTCGAAATTCGATTGCCGCGCGTCACCGTCTTTATCGAGTACAAGTTCACGCTCGCGTTCTACGACGTGCCGCTCAGCGGTCGCGACAGCCGAGGGCTCGCAACCACGGACTACTACAATCAGCTGACGAGCTGGCTGAGCGGCGGCGAACCGAAGGAGGGGAGGTTGCGAACGACGCTCGCAAGCCACCAGATCGTCGGCGGTGCAGCGCTCCGCTTCGCGGCTGAACCGGCGGTGCAATGACGTTTGCGAGCGCGTCCTGCGGCGGCAGTCGGCCCGGCTGACGACCGGAGAGCGGCGGGAAGTGAGCGCAGCAGGCGAGCCGCCCCCGCTACTTCATATGCAGCAGTTCGGGGCCATTGTTGCCGGTGCCCCGCGCGTCGCGGAACCACTCGGCCAGGAAGTCGAGGAAGACGCGCAGCTTTGGCAGCATCAGCTTCGAATTCGGATAGAGCGCGCAGATCGTCGTGTCGACAACGCATTCGTACTGGGGCAGCAGGCGGCGCAGATAACCGCTCTTGATGCTCGGCTCGCACCGCCACTTCGACGTGCGAACGATGCCCATTCCCGCCAGTGCAGCCGTATGCAGCAGCTCCGAGTTGTCGGACCGCAGCCGGCCCGTGACGCGTACGCTCACGCGATGCCCCTTGCGCGCGAACTCCCACGTGGTGACGTCGCCATGCAGCAGACAGAAATGTCCCGCGAGCTCCGCAGGCGAGGTCGGTGTGCCGAACTCCTGCAGGTATCGCGGCGAGGCGACGATCACCTGCGGGTCCGGCGACAGCGGCTTGCGCATCAGGCCGACGTTCGCCGGCGTGCCGCGCCGGATCACGACGTCGTAGCCCTCTTCCTGCAGACTGACGGGTCTGTCCGTAAGGTCGATCTGGATCTCGATCTCCTTGTGCAGCTCCATGAACGCGCAGATCGCGTTGCCGAGCGCGCCGGCACCAAGGCTGATCGGAGCCGATACGCGCAGACGTCCCCGCGGTTGCTCGGTATTGGCGCTGATCGCCGCACGCGCGCCCTCGATCTCGACCAGAATGCGCTCGACGTAGGCGAGCAGCTTTTCGCCTTCCTCCGTAATGCGGATGGAGCGGGTGTTGCGGTCGAATAGCTTGGCGCCGAGGTCCTTCTCGAGCGCCTGCAGGCGCTTGGAGATGGTGCCGGGCGTCAGATTGAGCTCGTTGCCGACCGAGGAGAGATTCTGCACCGCCGCGACACGGGCAAAGATGCGCATGTCCTGAACGTCCATCGAGGTCATCCCTGGCACAAATCCCGCGCCCCGCGCGACGGCGAATCGGCAGTCTGTTTCAACACCCGGCGGTTCAATATCCGCTCCCATGCGAGCGGTAAACCCTTACGGTGCCTGCCGTTAACGAGCCAAGCCTCACATTGACAATTGGGTCACAGGCCGTGGCCCTGGCGCGGCGGCTCCTGCCCACTGCATGGCCTGCAACCGTCCTCGGTCGCGCTGTGCCGTTGGGTCCGGGCCGCAGTGCAGCCCGATCCACCGCGCAGGTGACAACTTTGGCCCGTCCCGAGCGCCCGCGCCCGTTATTGCGTCGCATTAGAAGCGGCGCAGCAAGCGGTCGATGTAGTCCAGTTCGAGCGACGGCCGGCTCGGGTCACCAAGACGGCGGCGCAGCTCCTCGAGAATTTCGCGGGCGCGCTGCACGTCGATCTCGTCCGGGATCTTCACCGAGTTTCCGAAGTCGGGACCCTCGCTGCGCTGCGGCCGGCCGAGCGGATCAAGCGGCGCGTCACCGCCCGGTCCCTCCCCGAATTGACGCATCATTTGCTGGGCCATCGACTGCGCCCCTTGACGCAGCTGCTCGAGCGCCTGCTGCTCGGCACGTGTCGCGCCGTCGAGATCGCCGCGCCGTAAGGCATCCTCGGCCTGCCCCATGAAGCGCTCGGCTTCGCCGAACTGATCGGGCGCACGCAGTCCGTTGCGCCCCATCCCCTGCCGCAGCCGGCCGAGACGATCGCGCAGCTCGCCCTGGCGCTGGCCGAGCCCCTCGGTCGCATCGCCCTCGCCCTGGCCCTGGCCTTCTCCTCTCTGCTGGCCTCGATCGCCGCGCTGCTGGCCCTGCCCCTGCTGGCCCTGGCCGCGCTCGCCACGCTGGCCCTGCTGGCCCTGTTGACCGCGCTGACCCTGCTGGCGCTGCTGCTCGCTGAAGGTATCGTCGAGAAGCTGCTGCTGACGGCCGATGATGTCGCCGAACTCGTTCATCATCTGCATCATCTGCTGGCCTTGCTGACCCTGCTGGCCGCGCTGGCCCTGCATCATCCGTCCGTTCTGGAGCTGCTCCAGGAGATCGCGCAGCTGGCTCAGCATCTGCTGCGCCATCTCGCGCGAGCCCTGCCGCGCCATGTTCTCGATGTCCCGCATCATCCGGTCGAGATCGCGCGGGCGGATGGTCTGGCCTTGCTGCGGCATGTCTTGGGGCGGGTTCATCTCCGCCTGCCGCGCCATCTGCTCCAGTAGGTCGTTGAGCGCCTGCCGCAGCTCGTTCATCAGTTGTCGGATCTCTTCGTCAGACGCGCCCTCCTGCAGGGCCTTGGCGAGCCGTTCCTGGGCCTCGCGAAGGGCGCGCTCGGCATCGGACAGGTTGCCGTCCTCAAGCCGCAGCGCGACGTGCCAGAGCTGCTCGGCGACCGACTTCAGTCCGGCCCGCGATTTGTCGCGCGACAGACGCCAGTAGGCCGAGCGCAATCCGAGATAGGCGCGCCGGTCGGTGATGAAATCCTCCGGCTCCAGCGTGATCGCCTCGAGGCCCTGCAGCACGCGCGGCCGGTTGCGCGGGTCCTCGACCAGGAGCCGGCGCTGCTCCACCACGGCCTTGGCGATCGGGTTGGTGAAGCGTCGCTGCGGCAGGATGAACTCGACCGGCTCGTTGCGCCCGAGCTGGCCCGCCTGATCCCTGGCGGCGAGTTGCAGACGCACGCGCATCCCCGCCCAGGGATGCGAGCCCAGCTCATGGTAGCTCGTTCCCTCGGCCTGCTTGGCGTTCATGCGCGGCAGGCGCAGCGACAGGTGCGGCGGCCGCTCGAGCGGCGGGCGGGGCCCTTGTTGGCGGCCGGCCGCGCCCATTGCGTCGCCGGGTCCTCTGCCTTCGACGGCACCCGCGTGATGCGTCCTTCGACCGAGACAACGCCATAGTCGTCCTCGACCTTGAAGGTGAGCTTGGTGGCGCCGCGCGGCGTGCGCTCCGGATCCTTTGTCAACGCCACCTTCGGCGGCAGATCCGGGATCACCCGGAACACCCACGGCTCTCCGCCTGAGAGGCCCACGATGCGCACCTTGGCCGAGGCCTTGAGGTCGACCTTGACCTCGGCGATCTGCGAGCCGGCGCCGCTCACGACGCTCTCTTCGGGCTTTGCCGCCGGTGCCGTGTCGGCAGCCGGGGCCTTGGCCTCAACCCGCTCGGTCGGCTTGCCGTCCGGCGTCACCTCGAGCACGAAGCCCTTGGCGCCGCTCGCGCGGACCATGAGCACGCTGTTCTGCGGCACCTCGATGATGCCGTTCTCGGCGGCCGCCGGAGGCATGTAGCCGCCGGGCCGCGAGCCGTCGGCCAGGATCAGCGGCGGACGGCCCGTGTAGACCGGGGGCGTCACCCACGCGTCGAGACGTGCGTCGGCGCCGAGAACCGGCGTGCCGAAGCGGAAGGCCGCGCGCAGGCGGTCGGACGCACTGTCGCCGACGGCGATGCCGAACAGCAGCACCAGCATCATCAGCAGCGCGCGAACGGCGAGCGGATCGAAGCGATCGGCGCGCGGCGAGGGCGCCCCGACGCGCAGTTTGGCAAGCAATGCTGCGACGCGGGCGCGGTGCGCCTGCCAGAGGAGCCCGGTCGCCGGATTCTCGATCGAGCCGGTGACCGTGTCCTCGTAGGCCGAGGCGGGCCGATGCGGAACGCCGGACCGCCGCTCGATGCGCCGGATCGCCTCCTCGCGGGTGGGCAGCGGCGTGCGCGCGATGTAGCCGCCGATCAGCACCGCTGCGAGGCCGAAGGCGGACAGGACGGCGAGATGCGCGACCTCGCCGAGCGAGGACCAGACCCCGGCGAGCGAAACCACGATGAAGAGCGCAGCCAGCGCGATCAGGGCCCAAAGCCTTGGCCAGGCGCGCTCGAAGAGCAGGGCCGCCCGGCTCAACCGGATCTTGCGCTCGAATGCGGGAGGGCCGGCGGGCCGGCGCGTCGCGGGTTCGTTGCTCATGGGAGGCACCCTAGCACGGCGGCCTTGCCGAAAAAACCTTGCTGCAGCGGGAATTCCCGCGCTCGCGGTTCACGACTGGTTCAACGCGGGCTCGGGTGACGGCGGCGCGACCCTCACCCGGAGTTGAGGCTTAATCGAGGCAGGCGCCATATCCGTCAATCGCGATGTCCTGGAATTTCGCGACGGCGCCGTCGCGGGCTTGGACGCCCGCTTCTGCCAACGTTACAGTTCCTGTTGAAATGACTAAGCGAGCGAGGTTGCGCCCATGACCATGACCCTCTCCGAGTACGCCAGGTTCGATGGCCTCGGGCTGGCCGAGCTCGTCGCAAAGCGCGAGGTGACGGCGAGCGAACTCGCGGCAACCGCCGCCAAGGCCATCGCCGCCGTCAATCCCGAGGTCAACGCCGTGGTCGAGACCTACGCCGATCGGATCGATGGTCTCGACGAGGCAAGCCTCGGCAATGGCCCTTTCCGGGGCGTCCCGTTTCTCATGAAGGACGTGTTCGGGCACGAAGGCGGCCGCACCTGCGAGTTCGGCAGCCGGCTCTGCCGCGGCATGGTTACGGAGGCCGACAGCAACCTGTGCCGCCTGTTCAAGGCGTCCGGTCTCAACGTCATCGGCCGCTCGGCGGCGCCTGAATACTCGATGGCCGGGACGACGGAAGGAGCGCTCTACGGCAACACCTCGAACCCGTGGCGGAAGGGCTATTCCGCAGGCGGCTCGACGGGCGGCGGTCAGGCGGCCGTCACCGCCGGCATGGTGCCCCTGGCCCACGGCTCCGACATCGCCGGCTCGATCCGGATACCGGCCGGATGGTGCGGCGGCGTCGGGCTCAAGCCGTCGCGCGGGCGTGTCTCGTTCGGCCCCGCGATGGACGAGAACGGCTTCGGCCTCGCCATGAACTTTGTGCAGACGAAGACGGTGCGCGACGCCGCGGCCATGCTCGATTGCGTCGCGATCCCGCAGACGGGCGACCCGTTCGTCATCCCGAAGCCGGCCGAGCCCTATGCCGCGCTCGCGAGAGTGCCGGCGCCGAAGCTCAGGATCGGCCTGACCCTGAAGCCGCTCCTGGGCGTCGCCGTCGATCCGGAGGTCGCCGCCGCCGTCGAAGCGACGGGCAGGACCCTCGCCGCCATGGGCCACGAGGTCGTGGCGCAGGACCCCGTCTTCGAGGGCGTGGCGCAGATGCGGAAGTTCACCGACATGTGGTTCTTCGGCTTCGATGCGCGCCTTGCGACCTATGCGAAGAAGACGGGCCTCGCCATCGGACCCGAGACGCTCGAACCGATGGTGCTCAAGATCTACGAGCACGCGCGGCGGCTCACGTCCGCCGACTTCTTCGCAGCGCTCGCCGAGGTGAACAAAGCGCGCCGCCAGCTCGCCCGCTTCTTCGAGACCGCCGACATCTGGCTCTCTCCGACGCTCGCGCGCGTCGCCGAGCCTTGGGGCAACTACAATCTCGGCCGCGCCGACGTCTCCATGGAGACGCTGGTCGAAAAGCTCTACGCCGTGCCCTGTCAGTTCACGGTGCCGCACAACATCATGGGCACGCCCGCGATCACCCTGCCGCTCGCCATGCACTCGAGCGGGCTGCCGATCGCCGTCCAGCTCGCGGGGCGGCCGGCGACGGAGCATCTGCTGCTGCAGCTTGCGGCCGCGCTCGAAGCCCGCATGCCGTGGGCCGACCGGGTGCCGCCGTTGCACGTCTCGCGGATGTGATCGCGGCGCTCGCCTCGCGCGTTCGCCGGCAAGTCGAGGGGGCGATCGCGCCGCTTCGCCGGCCCTCGCGGGGGCCCGTCGCCACAGATCGGTGCGACGGCAGCCGCATGGCCTTCGGACCGTCGCGGATGCGCACCCCTTTGGGCTCGCTTTCAAGGCCGCTGCTGGCGAGCTGGCGGTCTCCCCGGGGGTGCCCCCCGGGACACGATTGCTGGCGCGCGGCGAGAGGATCGGCTCCGGCGGACAGCCAGTCGCCCGCCAGGGCCGCCTACAGCGCGCCGGGGAAGATGCCGCCGTCGAGGAGCAAGTTCTGTCCGGTGATGAATCCGGCGTGCGCCGAGCACAGGAATGCGGCGGCGTGGCCGAACTCTTCCGGCTGGCCGAAACGACCCGCCGGCACCTGTGACTTGCGCTGCTCCAGGGCCTTTTCGAACGGCACGCCCTGCTGCTCGGCCATCTTGCGCGTCGAACCGAGCAGGCGATCGGTCTCGAAGGGACCCGGCAGGATGTTGTTGATGGTCACGTTGTGCCTGACGGCCCGGCGCGCCATGACGGCGACGGCGCCGGTGAGACCGGCGCGCGCGCCGTTCGAGAGCTCGAGCGAAGCGATCGGCGCCTTCACCGACTGGCTGGTGATGTTCACGATGCGGCCGAACTTGCGGTCCATCATGCCGTAGACGGTCGCCTTGATGAGGGCGAGCGGCGTGATCATGTTCCACTCGACCGCCTTCCTCCAGTCGTCGAGCGAGAAGTCCTTGAAGTCGCCGGGCGGCGGACCTCCGGCGTTGTTGATGAGGATGTCCGGATTGGGGCAGGCCTCGAGAATCATCCTGCGGCCTTCCTCGGTGGTCACGTCGCAGGCGACCGCCGTCACCTTGACGTTCGCCGCCTTGCGGATCTCGTCGGCGGTCTTTTCGAGGTCCGCTTTCGTGCGCGCCGAGATGACGACGTTGACGCCCTCGCGTGCGAGCTGCATGGCGCAGGCCTTGCCGAGTCCCTTCGAGGCCGCACAGACGATCGCGGTGCGGCCGTTGATTCCGAGATCCATGGGGTGTCCTCCGTTGCGCTTGCCGGTGTCGGGAAAGAAGACGCCCCTCCTGACGACGGGTCAAGAAAAAGCCGAGCTTGCCGCCCTCGGCATGATCAGGTAGAAAGTTTTACACGGGGCCTGATGCAGCCGCCCCGTCAGGCGATCGCCCAAGCGCTGCTCCGCACGGTCGCGTCTTTGCGTCGCGCCGCACACGGAGCTGTGACTATGGGTGAAATCTTTATCTCCACGTCGGAACTCTATCGCCTCCTCGGCTCGCCAGACGCGCCGCTCATCTACGACGTCTGCAGGTGCGAGGATTACGACGCCGAGCCCCGCCTCATTCCCGGCGCGCGCTGGCGCGATCACCGGCGCGCGGCGGAGTGGGCACATGAAATCCCACGCGGGCGGCGGGTTGTCACGGTGTGCGTTAGGGGCAAGAAAGTCTCGCAGGCCGCTGCCGCCGAGCTGCGGCTTCAGGGCATTGACGCGGCGTCTCTTGCCGGCGGCAACGAGGCGTGGCGCGCCGCCGGCTATCCGACCGTCGCCAAACGGCTCGGCATAGGCAATCGCGAGGGGCGCGCAACCCGCTGGGTGACGCGGTCCCGGCCGAAGATCGACCGCATCGCCTGCCCGTGGCTCATCGCCCGCTTCCTCGACCCGGTGGCGCGTTTCTTTTATGTGGACCCGGCCGAGGTCATTGCCGCAGCCGCAGAGCTCGACGCCATCCCCTTCGATGTCGACGGCGTAGAGCTCTCGCACCGCGGCGAGCGCGACAGCTTCGATGCCTTCCTTGAAGATTTCGGGCTCGAAGACGCAGCCCTCGACCGCCTCGCGGCCATCATTCGCGGCGCCGACACGGCGCGCATGGAGCTGGCGCCTGAGGCCGCGGGTCTCCTCGCCGTCTCGCTTGGCATCTCTGCACTTTCCGGCCCCGACGATCACGTGGCGCTGGAGCGGGGATTTGCGGTCTACGATGCGCTCTACGCCTGGGCGAGATTCGCCTCGGACGAGACGCACAACTGGCCGGCGACCAGAATTCAATCGTAAGGGCGGGGACGGCGATGCAGAAGGATATTGACCCGGCCCTGAGCGCGCCGCGGCCGACGTTCGCGGAGGCGCTCGCCGTTTGGACCAGGATCGGCCTGCTCTCGTTCGGCGGACCGGCGGGACAGATCGCGATGATGCACAGGGTGCTGGTCGACGAGCGCCGCTGGATCGACGAGCAGCGGTTTCTCAACGCCCTGAATTTCTGCATGCTGCTGCCGGGCCCCGAGGCGACGCAGCTTGCCACCTACGTCGGCTGGCGGCTGCACGGGATCAAGGGAGGGCTTGCGGCCGGCATTCTGTTCGTGCTTCCCGGCGCGCTGATGATGCTGCTGCTCTCGATGCTCTATGCGGCGTTCGGCAAGCTGCCGCTCGCCGAGGCCCTCCTCACCGGCGTCAAGGCCGCCGTCCTCGCCGTCGTGCTCGAGGCGCTGATCCGGATTGCCCGGCGCGCGCTCAAGGGAGGCGTCGACTGGCTGCTCGCCGGTCTCGCCTTCGCGGCGATCTATCTCTTCGGCGTACCGTTTCCTGTGATCGTGTTCGCGGCCGCGCTCTTCGGCTTCTTGCGCGGCAGGTCAGACGCCACCGCTGATCCGGTCGCCGCCGCTGGCGTCCCTCCGGATGTCACGCCCGCCAGGACGGCTGCGACCGCGGCGCTCTGGCTCGCCATCTGGGCGGCGCCGCTCGCGGCGCTTGCCGGCATTTACGGACGTGATCATGTCCTCACCGACATCTCGCTTTTCTTCTCGAAGCTCGCCGTGGTGACGTTCGGCGGCGCTTATGCCGTGCTCGCCTACATGCGCGAGGCGGTGCCGTCGGACTACGGCTGGCTCACGAAACTCGAGATGGTCGACGCGCTGGGGCTCGCCGAGACGACGCCCGGACCGCTCATTCTCGTCACCCAGTTCGTCGGCTTTCTCGGCGCCATGCGCCAGGGCGGCGGCGATCCCTGGCTCATGGGCGCGCTCGGCGCGTTCGCGACGACGTGGGCGACGTTCGCGCCCTGCTTCCTGTGGATTTTCGTCGGCGCGCCCTACATCGAGCGGCTCAACGCCAATCCGAAGCTCAAGTCGGCGCTGGCGGCCGTGACGGCGGCGGTCGTCGGCGTGGTCTTGAACCTCACGGTGACCTTCGCGGTCGATGTGCTCGCGCCGACCTCCAGCGAGCGCTGGTTCGGGTGGTTGAGACTCTATCTGCCCGACCTCTCCGGGATCAGTGGGCTCGCGGCGGCGCTTTCCCTCGTCGCGATTGCGATGACGTTCCGCTTCCACCGCAGCATCCTCGAGACGCTCGCGGCGTGTGCCGCGCTGTCGCTCGCCGCCTATCTGCTCGCAGTCCGCTGACCACCGGCGCCGTCGCTTTCCCGCCCACGCGGTCTGGCGCGCCGCGCTGGCATCAGCGGCGCGCCGGCATGGCCGTCTCGACGAGCCGCGCCCAGAATGCGACGCCCGCCGGGATCACCTCGTCGTCGAAGTTGTAGGCGGGATGATGCAAGCCCGCGGTGTTGCCGTTGCCGACGAAAATGAAGGCGCCGGGGCGCGCCTCGAGCATGAAGGCGAAGTCCTCGCCGCCGAGCGTCGGGGGCATGTCGTCGTTGACGGCTTCGGCTCCGGCGATCTCGCGGGCGACGCTCGCCGCGAATTTGGTCTGCTCGGGATGGTTCACCGTGACCGGGTAGCCCTCGGAATAGATGAGCTTCACGGACGCACCGTGGGCGGCCCCGAGCCCGTCGCAAATCGCCCGCATCCGCGCCTTCACGTGCTCGCGCACGTCTTCCTTCAAGGTTCGCACCGTGCCGCCGAGGCGCGCGGTCTGCGGAATGACGTTCGAGGCGTCACCGGCATGAAACATGGTGAGCGAGACGACGGCGGATTCGACCGGATTGACGTTGCGCGCGACGATCGACTGGAAGGCCTGCTGGAGCTGGCAGCCGATGTTCACGGGATCGACGCCGAGGTGCGGCTTGGCGGCGTGCGATCCGAGCCCCTCGATCTCGATCTCAAAGCGGTCGGAGGCGGCAAGCAGCGGCCCCGGGCGAAGCGCGAAATGGCCGACGGGCACGCCCGGCGCATTGTGCATCCCGTAAACCTCGTCGATCCTCCAGCGCTCCATCAGGCCGTCGTTGACCATCTCGCGGCCGCCCGCGCCGCCTTCTTCGGCCGGCTGGAAGATCACCACCGCAGTGCCGTCGAAGTTGCGCGTCTCGCACAGGTACTTGGCGGCCCCGAGCAGCATCGCCGTGTGGCCGTCGTGGCCGCAGGCGTGCATCTTGCCGGGCGTCTTCGAGGCGTAGGGCAGGCCGGTTGCCTCCTGGATCGGCAGCGCATCCATGTCGGCCCGCAGTCCGAGCACGCGGACCCGGGCACCTGCGCCCGCGCTGCCGCGTCCCTTGATGACGCCGACGACACCCGCGCGGCCGATGCCGGTTGCGACCTCGTCGCACCCGAATTCGCGCAGTTTCTCGGCCACGATGGCGGCCGTGCGATGCACATCGTAGAGAAGCTCGGGGTTGGCGTGGAAGTCCTGGCGCCAGACCGCAATCTCGTCCTTCATCGCGGCAATGCGGTTGTTGATCGGCATCCGGCGCCCTCCCGAGGTCTGATGTGCGCTCCCGGGCGATTAAGTGACGACGGAACCTGGAACGGTCAACCGGCAAGTCCGCGGCCGGGTGGCTCACGGTCCGCCGCCGTCATCGCCAAGCCACGACAGCGCCCCTTGCCCCGCGGCCCGACCGGTCGCGAAACAGGCTTGCAAGAGATAGCCGCCGGTCGGCGCCTCCCAGTCGAGCATTTCGCCCGCAACGAAGACGCCCGGGCGTCGCTTCAGCATGAGCCGGTCGGTGACTTCCGGCCAGGCGACGCCGCCGGCCGTCGAGATCGCCTGCACGAGGGAGGAAAGGCCCGTCACCCGGAGCGGCACGTCCTTGATGAGGCGCGCGAGCCCCGCGCGATCCTCAGGGAGCCGCCCGCGGCCCGGCGCGAAGAGCAGGCTGATGCCCGCTGGCGAGAGCCGCAACGTCTTGCGCAGCCAACTTGTCGCCGACTGGCTTCCGCGCGGACGCGCCAGGCGGGCTGCGACCTCGGCGACCGACATGTCGGGACGCAGATCGACGTGCAGCATGGCCTCACCTGTCGCCGCGAGCGTCTCGCGCAACGGCCGTGACAGGGCGTAGACCGCGCCGCCCTCGAGCCCCACGGCGGTGACCACGGCCTCTCCGCGCACCGTCACCCCGCCGGCGGAAAGCGCGATGCGTTTGAGCGGCTCTCCGGCATGTCGCGAGCAGACACGCTCGCACCCGTCGATCCCCACACCGACGTTGGCCGCGGCAAGCGGCGTGACGTCGACGCCCCATCCGCGCACCATATCGACCCAGCCGCCGTCCGAGCCGAGCCGCGGCCAGCTCGCACCGCCGAGCGCCAGCACGACGGCCTTGGCTGCGAGCGTCGCCTCGCGCCCGTCGCGCAAGCCAAACCGGCACGTCAGATCAGAGTCGACGTCGAGCAGCCGATGCCCGGTCAGAAAGCTCACCCCGCGTTCGCCAAGGCGCCGAAGCCAGGCGCGCAGGAGCGGCGACGCTTTCATCGCCGTCGGAAAAATGCGCCCGCTGGAGCCGACGAACGTCGTTTGCCCAAGCGCTTCGACGAAACGGACGAGCGCCGCGGGCGGGAAATCGCGGACCATCGGCCCGAGGCAGGCTTGCCTTGCGCCGTAGCGCGCGAGAAACGCCTCGAGCGGCTCGCTGTGCGTGAGGTTGAGCCCTCCGCGGCCCGCCATCAGCAGCTTGCGGCCTGGACTCGGCATGCGGTCGATGACGACCACGTTCCGTCCACCGGACGAGACGACGTCCGCCGCCATCAGGCCGGCAGGACCGGAGCCGATGACGACGACGCCACACGTCACGCGCAAGCCCCGGCTTTCGCGCCCACGTCACCATGCGCCGGTGTTCGGCATCGAGGCCCAGGGTTCGGCCTTGGGCTTCGCCTCACCTTTCTGGAGGAGCTCGATCGAAATGTTGTCCGGCGAACGGATGAAGGCCATGCGGCCATCGCGCGGCGGCCGGTTGATGGTGACGCCGGCCTTCATCAGCCGGTCGCACAGAGCGTAGATGTCGTCGACCTCATAGGCGAGATGTCCGAAATTTCGCCCCCCCGTGTAGGTCTCGGGGTCCCAGTTGTAGGTGAGTTCGATAAGCGGTGCGCGGTTCGCCTTGCCGGAGGCCTCGTCGTCGGGGGCGGCGAGAAAAACCAGCGTGTAGCGGCCGGCCTCATTGGTCACACGCCGCACCTCTCTGAGGCCCAGCTTGTTGCAGTAGAAATCAAGACTTTGCTCCAGGTTCGTAACCCGGACCATCGTGTGCAGATAGCGCATGAACGCCTCCCTCGGTGCAGGAAAGTCCGCTGACCATTTCGCACCGCGCCGATCGGCAGCCAACAACTTTCGGTCGCCAGAGACACCTTGGCCGGTCTGCGAGTGCCCGGGAGCATACCCCGAACCGTCCGGGACGCGCACCCTGAACACAAGAATTAGACAATGTTCATTTACGCCGCGCCTCAACACCCGGTGAGCACGCTGAACGACCTGTGGATGACTTAAGCATAACGCCGTTCAAGCAACACTCGACGGCCACCGTCCAAAGCCCGAAAACCCGCGAATCAGTGAGCGTTAAAAACCCCTTTCGATGCAGAAAAATTAAGTTTCAAAGCTCTTCAACAACTCAAGTCGCACAGCCAAAATACCGCCACCGGAACGCCCACGTCATTGAATCTTTGTCACCTATTTAATGAAATAAAATCAGCAGCTTATAGAGCTTCTTGAAGCCTCTGGATCAGCGTTTGTGGCAGCCCTGCCGGCACGGGCGTCCGGCGGCCGTGGTTTGACTAGGATGAAGTCTTTTGCATATGTTCCGATCATCTTCGGGACGGTTGTCGAGGGAGGGGGCAAACACCTTCGGCGAGCACCGGGGAGGGGGGAAGCGGCACGGCGACTCGGCGCTGCGGATCTCAAAGTTAACATTGTGAAGTTAAGTGGGGTAATCGCGAGATGGGGGACACTCCAAAAGTCGCTCCGGATTTTTCGGGGCTTGCCGAGGCGCTGGCGGAGCCGCTGCGCCGCAGGGACGAGACGGGCGGGCTCGAAGTCTTCGAGATCGCTGGCGTGATAAAATGGTTTGATGCCTCGAAGGGATACGGTTTCATCGTCCCTGACAACGGCCTGCCGGATGTGCTACTGCACGTCACCTGCCTCAGGGCAGGGGGCTACCAGACGGCCTACGAAGGCGCCCGGGTCCACGCCCAGGTGCTAAAACGGCCCAAGGGGATGCAGGCCTTTCGCATCCTGAGCATGGATGAGAGCACGGCCATCCATCCCTCCCAGCTTCCGCAGCGCACCCACGTGGTGGTGGAGGCGGAAAGCGACTGGGAGCGAGCCATGGTGAAATGGTTCAATCGGGTGCGGGGCTTCGGCTTCCTGACCCGCGGGGAGGGGACACCTGACATCTTCGTCCACATGGAGACCCTACGGCGGTTCGGCTTCACCGAGCTGCGCCCGGGACAGATCGTCCAGGTCCGCTGGGGCATGGGCTCGAAGGGTTGCATGGCGGCGGATTTGCGGCCCGACGGTGCGCCCAGCAATCTCCCATCGTCGCACTGAGCGGACGCCGCGACGTCTGCCGATCCCGATCGGTTTCAGCAGGGCTGCGCAGCGCGCGGCCCTGTTTCTCGTTCTGGCAGTGGCAATTTTTTGGGCGGCGGCGTCGGACGGCAAGGCGGACATGCGGCAGGACAGGCTTCAGATCGTCACTGCCTCGGGCACGCATACCTTCACCGTCGAGATCGCCGAGACGCCGGCGCAGAAGGAGCGCGGATTGATGTTCCGGCGCACCCTGGCCGATGACGCGGGCATGCTCTTTCCCTACACGCCGCCGCAAGAAATCGCGATGTGGATGCGCAACACCTACATCTCGCTCGACATGGTTTTCATTCGCGCCGACGGGACCGTGCATCGGATCGAGAAAGGCACGCAGCCATTTTCCGAGCGTGTGATTGCATCCGGCGGCGATGTCCTCGCGGTGCTCGAGATCCGCGCCGGGATTGCCGACAGGATCGGGCTGAAGCCTGGCGATCGGGTCGTGCACCCGCTGTTCGGCGCACCGCAGAGATAGCGGCCGCCCAATCGGGCTGTCCGCATTCCCGCCGCCGTCCTGCGCCATCCCGGGACAGGCTATCGCGGGTCACTTCGCGAGCTTGTCCGTCGCGATCCTCCCGGCGCTCCACGCCGCTTCCCCGCCTGTCCGGCACCAGGGTCCTTCCCCGTCTCAGGGTAATGACGTGATTGTGTCCTGCCGCGAGAATCTGTCATTTGATTGTTGAACGATGTATAGTTATATTCCGGATCGAACCGACTTGCAATGCGCCGGCAGCCTATCGCCGTCTTGCCGGTCCAACGGAACCCTGCGAATCCGGAGCCTCGACAATGTTCTGCACCAGGAAATCGAAGTCCTTGAGCGTCCGCGCCGCCCTCTTGGCAACGGTCGCGGGGCTTTCCCTCTCAGCCTTTGCCGCATCGGCAAGCGCACAGTCCGTGAACGCTCCACAAGTGCTGCCGCCGGCCACTGCGAACGAGGCAGCGCCGCAGCAGCCCGCAGCTCAGCCGGCAACCCAGCCGGCGGCCCGGCCAACGCTGTCGAACCCTCAAGTCCCCGCGCCGCAGCCGGGCAGCGTCCGGCAGGCGGTGACCGAGGCCGCGCCGGCCACGCCCGCGCCGGCAACCGGTGAGGCCCCCGCCGATGGCGCCCCTCCGTCCACCGCGCCGGCCGCCGACCCGGCGCCCGCCCGGCCCGGCACGGCCATCGCGCAGCCCGACGCCGCACGCCGTGTCGTGCACATCGGCCCCGGCCACCGGCAGATCGTGGTTCACCCAGGCGGTCATTATGCGCCGCTCCATGCGCACCGCCACATCCACCCGCACGCCTACAAGTTCCACCACGGCGGCCACGGCTACCACTTCAGCCACGGAGCGTTTCGTCACGGCCATCACTCGCATTTCGTGACGCGCAGCCATCCGCACGTCTACGGCCACCACGGCTTCGTGCGCCACTGAGCGCCTGCCCCCGCCTCGACGACCCGCACGGCCCGCCTGGCGACAGGCGGGCCGATCCTGCGATCACGGCTCAGCGCACCGCGATCAGGGGATCGCCGGTCAACGCCTCCGGCAGCCGGAAGTCGTTGACCGATCCGGTCGCCAGGCGTGGCGAGAGGGGGACGAGAAAGGTATGATCTGAGAGAGTTTCGGCGGAGACAGCGATGCGTCGATCGACGGTCCTTTGGCTTGCGTGTGTCCTGCTCTCGAGCGCCTGCGGGCCGGTGCTCGCGCAAGGCGCGCCGCCCGGCGGCAACGTCGGGACGCCGGCCCCGACAGGCGTTGGAAACCAGCAGCAGGCACCGTCCGGCCAGCCGGCTCGGCCTTCGGCGCAGCAGCCGGCAGCGCCGCAGCGCGGCGCTCCGCCCCGCCAGCCGCCCGCCGCCCAGCAACCGGCGGCGTCGCAACCCGCCCCGCAGCAGGCGCAACCGCAACCGACCGTCACGCCGGGCGGCCAGCGACCGGGGACCGCCACGGCGACAGAGCCGGCTCAGCAGCCGGCAGCGTCGCCGACGGGAACGGGGACAGGGCAGCCCGCGCCCCCACCCCCGGCCGCGCAGCCGACGCAGCTGCCGCCGGCGACGGGCCCGGTACCCTCCGAGATGGCGCAATGCACGACTGCGAACACGGCTGCGTCGCTCGAGGCATGCAGCCGGGTGATCAGCGACCGGCGCGTGCCGCGCGACGTGCTGGTGATGGCTCACGCCAACCGGGCGAGCGTCCGCCTGCAGCGCAATGAGGTTGATTTGGCGCTCGCCGACCTCAACGAGGCGATCCGCCTGGATCCGCGCAACGTCGCGGCGGTGATGGCGCGCTCGCAGGTGCACGTCCGGCGCGGCGAGCTTGACAGGGCCATTGCCGACCTGAGCAACGCCCTCGGCGTTGCCGCCGATCCGCTCCCCGTGCTGCGCCAGCGCGCCAGCCTGCATCAGCGCCGTGGCGACCTCGAAGCCGCGCTGGCCGATCTCAATGCGGCGATTGATCGGAACCCGCAGGATGCCGCGACGCTCCATCAGCGTTCGCAGATCCATGCGCTGCGCAACGAGACCGACCGCGCGATCGCCGATCTCAACGAATCGCTCCGTCTCAACCGCGACAATCTCGTCGCGTATGCGGAGCGGGCCGACATTCGGCTGCGACAAGGCGACCGCGTGCGCGCGCTTGCCGACATCGGCGAGGCGATCCGGCTCGATCCACGCAACAGCCGGCTTCTGGCGCTTCGCGCCCGGCTCCACCAGGAAGCCGGCCAGAACGATGCCGCCATCACCGATCTGACAGCCGCGCTCGCCATCGACCGCAACAACGCCGAGATCCTGATGCAACGGGCGCGTCTGCACTGGCAGGCGGGCAATGCCGATCGCGCGATTGTCGACCTCAACGAAGTGATCCGGCGCAACAATCGCAACGGCGAGGCCTACCGCCTGCGCGGGCTGGCGCATGCCCGGCGCGGCGACAACGACCGGGCGGTCACGGACCTCACCCAGGCCATCAACCTCAACGTTCGCGATGCCGAGGTCTACAACGCGCGCGCCGAAGCCAACCTGCGCCGCAACCAGCGCCAGCAGGCAACCGCCGACTTTCGCGCGGCGCTGCAAGTCGACGCCAACAACCAGGTGGCGCGCGACGGGCTGCGCCGGCTCGGCGTGAACAACTGATCCGAATTCTCTCGCATCCGTCAGACCTGCGATCCGGCGGGCCGCGCGGCTGACCCGGCACGCGACGTCCCGCTCAGGGGCGCTCGAATCGGCTGACGCCGTACCGCGCGAGGCGTGGCGGCGGCGCCTCGTCCACCTCCGGTTCATCGTCCCCCGCGTCTCCTTCGATCGCTATTTCGGCCGGTGGCGCCTTTCTCGCCGGCGATGGCAGGAGCTGATCGACGATCAGGCATCCCAGAATGTTAACGACGACCGTAAACAACGCGAACTGAGTGGCGAGCGACGTCGCGACATGCCTCCCTTCTTGAGGGCTTGCGATCAGCGGGTGCCGGAGCGGCAGAGCAGGCGCCGGCATGTGGGGTCGCGGATCGGCGGCACGCGCCAGATCCTTTCTGAGCCGGGCCCGAAGTCGGAGCAGGGACGGCGGATGGAGCGCCATCCAATGGCCGCCGAAGGGGACCTGCTGCAATCGTCCGAAAGGCTGGGATCGAGCAGAACGGGCGTTGCGAGAGCGATGCGGGCGAGCTCGGTTCATGCAAAAACTCTACACCCATCGCCCGCAGAAAGTGTTATGAAGAATTATACAATTAAAAGTTGCATTCCTGCCTTCGCACGCCACGTGCGAGCCTCGCCCCGCCTTCACACCGGCTGGCCCGCGCCGAGGCGGTCGGCGACCAGGCCGGCGATGGCCATCGCGGCAGTAAGGCCGGGGCTTTCGATGCCGAACAGCAGCATCAGCCCGTCGACCCCATGCGTCTCCGCGCCGTGCAGCATGAAATCCGGCACCGGTTCGCCCTCGCGATAGAGCTTCGGCCGGATGCCCGTGTAATCGGCGTGCAGGCGCGATGCGTCGAGTGCGGGAAAGTAGGAACGGATGAATCCCAGAAACTTGTCGAGTTTCCTCTCGTCGAAGCGATAGTCGATCTCGGGGATCCATTCGATGTCGGGACCGAACTTGCAGCGACCGCCGATGTCGACGGTGGCGTGCAGGCCGAGCCAGGCGCCGTCGGGCATGGGATAGATGTGGCGCGCGAACGGCGACTTTCCCGAATAGGCATAGTATTGGCCGACCGCGTAATAGGTCTCGGGCGGACGGTAGTTGCCGGTCCACGGAAAGGTGCGGGCAAGCTTTGACGCGTGCAGGCCCGCCGAGACGATCAGGCGGCGCGTCGTGATGCAGGCGGGTGCTGCGCCGCCGGTCGCGACCTCGAGCGCGCCCCCGGTCGTCCGTCCGATCCGCACCACGGGCGTGTTCAGGATGATTTGGGCGCCCGCCGCCTCGGCGTGCCCCTCGAGTGCGAGCATGAACGCGTGACTGTCGATGATGCCGGTCGATGGCGAGAGCAGCGCCGCCACGCAGAAAACCTCTGGCTCGATCCTGCGAGCCTCCTCCCCGGTCAGCGGTTGCAGATCGCCGACGCCGTTCTTGAGCGCGGTCTCCTGGATGGCTTTGAGTTTCGGAATCTGGCTGTCGCTGGTCGCAACGAGCAGCTTGCTGATTCGCTTGTGCGCGACGCCGTTCTCTTTGCAGAACCGGTAGAGCATCGACTTGCCCTCGACGCACAGCCGCGCGCGCAGGGAGCCCGGTGGGTAGTAGATTCCGGCATGAATGACCTCGCTGTTCCGCGAGGAGGTCTCCGATCCGATGATGTCGTGCTGCTCGAGGACCATGACCTCCTGGCCTCTGAGCGCCAGCTCCCGCGCGATGGCCAGTCCGACGACGCCGGCCCCGATCACGATGGTCTCGACGTCGGTGCTCATCCCTGGGCTCCTCGCATGGCGCTTCTTCAAGGCGGCGTGCTTGATGGCACGATTTCACGAGCGATGCCAGATCGCCGGGTCGTCCGAAGGTACCGTGTCGAGATTGGCGGCGGGCCAGCCGACCCGCTCGCTCGGTCCCCGACCGTGCCATCGCCGCGCGCTCAGGAATTGGCTACGGTCCCCGGAGCCGCAAATCAGTTGCCAGGGAGATTGCCATGCCTGTCAGCCTCGCCGCGCTGCCTCGCCGCAGACTGGGACGCACCGGCCTCGAGGTCACCGCGCTCGGCTTCGGCAGCGCACCGCTCGGCGACATCTACGAGGTTCTGGACGACCAAACCGCGATTGATACCGTCACAGCCGCGGCCGCGGGCGGCATCACTCTCTTCGATACTGCGCCGCTCTACGGCCAGGGGAGCGCCGAGCACCGCGTCGGCACGGCGCTCCGCCGGCGCCCCAAGGGGAGCTTCGTCGTCTCGACCAAGGTCGGACGGCTGCTTTCGCCCGCACCCGCCGGGCGCGTCAGGACGACGCGCTACGTCGGCGGCCTCGAGTTCAACGTCACCAACGACTACACGTATGATGCGGCCATGCGATCGCATGAACACTCGCTGATGCGCCTCGGGCTGCCCAAGGTCGACGTGCTCCTGATCCACGACGCCGACGCCTGGACGCACGGTCCGGTCGAAGGACCGAAGCGCTACCGCGAGGCGATGGACGGCGCCTACCGCGCGCTCGAGAAGCTCAGGTCCGAGGGCGTCATCACGGGCATCGGCATCGGCGTCAACGACCCGGTCTACGCCGCGAAGTATCTTACGGACGGCGACTTCGACTGCCTGCTCGTTGCCGGGCGCTATTCGCTGCTTGAGCAGCCGGCGCTCGCCGAGGTTTTGCCCATTGCCGCGCGCAAGAACGTCGGCGTCATGCTCGGCGGCGTCTTCAACTCCGGCATCCTGGCGACCGGTCCCATCGCCGGCGCGCGCTACAACTACACGCCGGCGCCGGAGGACATCCTGGCCCGGGTCAGCGCCATCGAGCGCGTGTGCCGGGCGCATGGGGTGCCGCTGGCAACGGCGGCGATGCACTTCCCGCTCGGGCATCCGGCGGTCTCATCCATCGTCCTCGGCGCCGTGCGTCCCCATGAGGTCGAGCGCAACATCGCAGCGATGGCGGCGACGGTGCCGGCCGCACTCTGGGCCGACCTCAAGTCCGAGAAACTGCTGGCCGCCGACGCCCCCGTGCCGGTATGACGGCACGCGACCGAACAACGGCCGGCTGAGTTTGCCGCTGCATCCGTCACCGCGGCATGAAAAGAGACCCTAAGGAGCAGGCTTGTGGCGCGACACATGCAGCAGACTTGGCGATATAGGACATCAATCGGGCTGCCATGCGCCCTCTGGTTCGGCGCGGCACTCGCGTTTGCGGCGTCCTGCGCGATCGCACAGGCTGCTGGACCGCCGGATCGCCCGGTCGGAGATTGCAGCAACCTTGCGCCCGTCGGGGTGTTCCAGGAGATCACCCCGCCGGAAATCCGTGCGAGCATCGACAGGAACAAGAATGACGGCGGCTCGTTCGCAATCGCGGTCGATCCGATCAACCACGGCACCGTGTACGTTGGCACGCGCTCTGCCAAGCTCTGGAAAACCACGGATTGCGGAGCAACCTGGACGGCCATCGCCACCGGCCGGCTCGGCGCCGACGTCAACCGCGGCATGAACTGGACCCTCGTCGTCGATCCGGTCGAGCCGAATGTGGTCTACACGAACTCCGGCTATGGCGCGAACGGCCTCTTCAAATCGCGCAACGGCGGCATCGACTGGGACGTGATCTGGCCGCCGCCGAGGCAGCCGGAACTCGCCAAGGCCTTTCGGTACAATTTCGTCAACGTCCTCACCATCAATCCCCAGGATCGTCATCACCTTCTGCTGACCTTTCATGAGAGTTGCCTGCCGCCCAACCCCGTCACCTGCATTGGCGAGAGCAAGGACGGCGGCGAGACGTGGCGTCTCATCCGCAGCACCTCCCAGCTGCAGGGAGGGCTAGGGCAGGTCATCTACGTCCTCGACAATCCGCAGACATGGCTGTGGGGCTCGCAGTTCAGTGGCTTCTGGCGCACCGAGGACAGCGGACTGACCTGGCAGATGATCCCGGGCATTCGCGCGGGTCACTATCAGGGCTCCTCGATCTATCGACGGCAAGACGGAACCTTCTTCCTTGCGAGCGTTGACGGCATCTGGCGCAGCCCCGACGGCAGGGCTGCCACGTGGAAGCTCGTCCCCAACACCGGCCCGGTCGTTGGCGGAATCGTCAGCGATGGGAATTCGATCTATGCGAGCACCTGCTACATGGCAGGCTTCTGCAAGAAGGCCAGGCTTCTGGTCTCGGCCGAGAACGACGGCCTTGCATGGCGGGAGATTGCAATCCCGGATCAGATCGCAATTGGCGGAACGCTTGCCTATGACGCCAAGCACCGCCTGCTTTATTCCTCGAATATGATCGACGGGCTGTGGCGCATGGTTGTGCGCCCGTGAGAACCGCATCCTTCTTTGTTGACAAACCAATCCTGCGCGCGGGGCAACCGGCGAAGCCGGCGCTCAGGCTCACCGGTCGGCGGCGTCGCATTTCAGGCGCTGCGCGCCCGCGTCTGCCGCGCTTCGTCCTTCAACGCTGAGGAGCGTTACGCATCCTGCCTCCGGTCGTCGGTCAAGTCGGCTGGCGACTGGTTCCGACCGAGGCCCAGTCCGCGCCTTGCCGCCCTCACCCCCGCATCTCGCGCTCCGCCGCAGCGAGCGCCGCGCCTTTCGGTGCTGCAAACCCGAGTTCGCCGAGAACGTCCTCGATGTGCAGGAGGTCCGTCAGAATGTCGGCTTCCGTGATCGCGCCCATGGTGCCGAGCCGGATCATTTTTCCCTGCAGGCGGTTGCGGGCGCCGGCAATCACCGTGCGATGCTTCTCATGGAGGCGCCGGATGAGCCGCGTGCCGTCGATCCCCTCCGGCACGTGAAAGCAGGCAACCGTCGCCGACTGACGTGGGTCTTTCGCAAAGTTCTTGAGACCCAGCGCGGCCATGCCGGCTTTGAGCCCGCGCGAAAGCCGCGCGTGTCGGGCGAGCACGTTGGCGAGCCCCTCCTCGTGTATCATGTCGAGCGCGACATCGAGCCCCTGCACCAGCGACACGGCCGGCGTGAAGGTCGATTCGCCTTTGTCGAACGAGTCGCGCGCCTTGCGCAGGTCGAAATAGAACCGTGGCAGGCGGTCGTCGCGGCGGATGACGGCCCAGGCCTTCTCGCTCGCCGCGATGATCCCCATGCCGGGCGGACACATGAGGGCCTTCTGTGAGCCTGTGATGGCGATGTCGACGCCCCAGGCGTCCATCTGCATCTCGATGCCGGCGACGCCGGACACGCTGTCGACGACGAGCAGCGTCGGCAGGTTGCGAACCAGCGTCCCCAGCGTGGCAAGGTCGCCGACGACCCCTGTCGCGCTTTCGTTGTGGACCGCGACGAGCGCCCGGTAGTCGTTGGCCTTGAGCTTCGCTTCGACGGCGGCGGGATCGACGTTCTCGCCCCACGGCACCTCGATAGGATCGACGACCGCACCGAGCGCCTTGCCGATCGCGGCAAACCGCTCGCCCCACTGCCCGTTCGAGACAATGAGCAGCCGCTCACCCGGCGCGAGGATGTTGAGAAGCGCCGCCTCCATGACGCCGGTGCCGCTGCACGGCAGAATGTGCACGGGCTGCCGCGTTCCCATCACCGGCTGCAGCTTGCCGATCGTCCGCGCCCAGATCTCGCGAAACTCCGGGCCGCGGTGGCTGACCACCGGCCGCGCCATGGCGAACCGGACGCGCTCCGGAACGGCAATCGGTCCGGGCAGGCGCAACCGGTAGGTGTCGGCGGGGTGCCCGGCGTGTCTGTTGGGGCTCGCGGATCCGGTCATCGGCAGCGGTCCATCGGTCATTCTCCAGTCAGGGACGCTTCGCGATCATTCTCTTTCATAGTGACCGAAAAGATTGCCAAAATTTTCTTCCGTGAGCTGCCAGCGCAGGACCATCCCGTCTCGGCGGGGAGCCATGCGTTGCAGCCCGAGCGGCCCAGTCGTGCCATTTTCTGATCGCTCGTGATCTTGAAATCCCGGCTGGGATGGGCATGTCTGAACTGCTGGCAAAAATCGCGCTCAGGGTTCGGCGACTTCGCGGCGGCGCAGCCAGCCTCCCACCTTCGTCATTTCGGTATCATTCCCGAGAAGGATCTTCCATGACCCGCCTCAAGGGACTGCTTGCCGGCCTCGTCTTGGCCGCCAGCACCGCCTCTTTCGCCGTCGCGCAAGAGCCTATCAAGATCGGCGAGCTCAATTCCTACAAGGCCATCCCGGCCTTCCTCGAGCCCTACCGCAAGGGCTGGGAGCTGGCCGTCGAGGAGATCAACAGGCAAGGCGGCATCAATGGCCGCAAGCTCGAGGTGATCTCGCGCGACGACAACGCGACCCCTGGCGATGCGGTCCGCGTCGCAGAAGAACTCGTCTCGCGCGAAGGCGTCGTCCTGCTCACCGGCGGCTTCCTGTCGCACGTGGGCCTTGCCGTCTCCGACTTCGCCAAGCAGCGTCGGCTGCCGTTCATTGCGGCGGAGCCGCTGACCGACAAGCTCGTCTGGGAGAACGGTCACAAGTACACATGGCGGCTTCGCGCCTCGACCTACATGCAGACCTCGATGCTGGTCGACGACGCGGTGAAGCTCAACCGAAAGCGTTGGGCGCTGATCTATCCCAACTACGAATATGGCCAGTCCGCCGCCGCCTCGTTCAAGAAGCTCATGCGAGAGCGTCAACCCGGCGTCGAGTTTGTCGCCGAGCAGGCGCCGCCGCTCGGCAAGATCGAGGCCGGCGCGGTGGCTCAGGCCATCGCCGACGCCAAACCCGATGCGGTCTTCAACGTCACCTTTGGACCTGACCTCCAGAAGCTCGTCCGGGAGGCCCAGACCCGCGGCAGCTTCAAGGGACTGCCGGTGTTCTCGCTGCTCGGCGGCGAGCCTGAGTATCTCGATCCCCTGAAGGACGAGGCCCCGGTCGGCTGGTACGTCACCGGCTATCCCTGGGACCAGATCCAGACGCCCGAGCACTCAGCCTTCCTCGCGGCCTATCGGGCGAAATGGAACGACTATCCGCGGCTTGGCTCCGTCGTCGGCTACGCGGCGCTGCATACCGTCGCAGCGGCCCTCAAGAAAGCCGGCGCAACCGATCCCGAGAAGGTCGTTGCGGCGCTCGCGGGCCTCGAGCACATGACGCCCTTCGGCAGGATCCAGTACCGGGCGATTGACCACCAGTCGACCATGGGCGCCTATGTCGGCCGGATCGGCGTTAAGGATGGTCGCGGCATCATGACCGATTGGCGCTATGAGCCTGGCGACAAGCACCTGCCGCCGGACGAGGAGGTGCGCAAGCTGCGGCCCGCAGGCTGAGCGGGGGAGACCGGATCGCCGGCGCGGTTGCAGGACGCCGGGCTGACGTGGCTAAGTCCGGCAATGGCCGCATCCTTCGTCATCCAGACCCTGAACGGGCTTGCCAGCGCCTCGCTGCTGTTTCTGGTGGCGCTCGGCCTCTCGCTGATCTTCGGCGTCACCAGGATCGTGAATTTCGCGCACGGCTCGCTGATGATGCTCGGCGCCTATCTCGGCGTCACCTTCCATGCGGGCCTTGGCGGCGGCGCGTTCGGGTTTTGGGGCGGCGTGCTGCTGGCAGGGCTCTCGGTCGCCGCCATTGGCGTGCTGATCGAAGTGGTGATCCTGCGCCGGATCTATGCCGCGCCGGAGCTGCTGCAGCTCATCGCGACGTTCGGCATCGTGCTCGTCATCAAGGACGCCGTGCTCTTCTTTTGGGGTCCGGAGGACATCCTGGGGCCGCGTCCCCCCGGGCTCTCGGGCGCGGTCACGATCCTCGGCAAGCCCTTTCCGATCTACGACGGGCTGCTGCTTGCCCTAGGTCCGGTCCTGCTCGGCGCTGTCTGGCTTCTGCTGAGGCGCACGGACTGGGGAACCCGGGTCAGGGCCGCGACGGAGGATCGCGACATGGTCGCAGCCCTTGGCGTCCACCAGGGCACCCTCTTCACCGGCGTGTTTGCGCTCGGTGCGTTCCTTGCAGGCCTCGGCGGCGCACTGGCGCTGCCGCGAGAGCCCGCGAGCCACGGCATGGACCTCGCCATCATCGCCGACGTGTTCGTCGTCACGGTCGTCGGCGGGCTCGGCAGCATTCCCGGAGCCTACGTCGCGGCAATCATCGTCAGCGTCGTCAAGGCCTGGTGCATCGGCCTCGGCGAGGCGACTGTCCTCGGCGTCTCCGTCTCGTTCACCAAGCTGACGCTGGTCGCCGAATTCGTCGTGATGGCGGTGGTGCTGGTGGCGCGGCCTTGGGGGCTTTTTGGCAGCGAGCCCGCACCGGTCCGCCTGACGCAGTCGCAGGTGGTGCCGATCGAGGCGACCGGCGCAATTCCCCTTGCCGTGCCCCTCGCCGTTGCCGCTGGATTGGCGGTGACGCCCATGTTCGCCGACCGATTTGTCGTCGTCCTGTTGACCGACATTGCTGCCTTTGCATTGTTTGCGGCGAGCCTCGGCCTCGTGATGGGCCTCGGCGGCATGGCCTCCTTCGGACACGCTGCCTATTTCGGGGCCGGCGCCTATGCCGCCGCGATCGCCGCCAAGGCCGGCCTCGGCTTCGCGGCGGCCGTCATCGCGGGCATCGCCTTCTCGTGCCTGCTTGCGGCAGTCTTCGGCTGGTTCTGCATCCGCCTCTCGGGCGTCTCGCTCGCCATGCTGACGCTCGCGTTCGCACAGATTACCTGGGCCGTCGCCTTCCAATGGGACGCCGTGACGGGAGGGAGCAACGGCCTCGTCGGCGTCTGGCCGCCGCAGCAGCTTGCGTCGAAACACGTCTATTACCTGCTTGTGCTCGCCATCGTCCTTGCCGGCTTCGGCGCGATCTGGCGCCTGGCGCACGCCCCGTTCGGCTACCTGCTCCGGGCCTTGCGCGACCATCGCCGCAGGGCGGAGGCGCTTGGCATCGACGCCGGTCGCATCCAATGGCGGGCTCTGGTCATCGCCGGTGGCTTCGCGGGGCTTGCCGGCGCGCTCTACGTGTTTTCGAAAGGTTCGCTGTCGCCGGACACGCTCGCGATCCCGCGCTCGATGGATGCGCTGGTGATGGTCCTTCTCGGCGGCGTCGGGACCCTTACCGGCCCCCCCGTCGGCGCCGCCGTCTTCGTCCTTCTTCAGGACTGGATCGTGCGCAGCGTGCCCTATTGGCAGGCCGTGCTCGGCGGCGCCATCATCGGCCTCACCGTGCTCTTTCCCGACGGCATCGTCGGCACGCTGCGTCGATCCCTTGGCGACAAGCTCGCAATCCGGCGCACGGAGCGGCCATGACTTCGTCGGCGCTCGCTGTCTCCGGGCTTGCCAAGGCCTTCGGCGGATTCCGCGCCGTTGACGGCGTATCCTTCGAGGTCGCAGCCGGCGAGATGGTCGCGCTGATCGGTCCCAACGGCGCCGGCAAGACCACCACCTTCAACATCATCAATGGTCAGGTCGCCGCCGACTGCGGTCGCGTGCTGCTCGACGGACGCGACGTTACTGGCCTTTCGCCGGCGAGGCTCTGGCGCGCCGGGATCGGCCGCACCTTTCAGGTGAGCGCCACGTTCGCCTCGATGACCGCCGTGGAGAACGTCGCCGTCGCCCTGATGTCGCTCGACGGTCGCCTCGCGCGCCTCTCCGGCGGTTTGCAGCGCCACCGCGCCGCCGCGGCAGACTTGCTCGAAGCGGTCGGCCTTGCTCAGGCGGCGGGCAGGCTGGCGTCGACCCTGGCCTATGGCGACCTGAAACGACTGGAGCTTGCCATGGCGCTCGCATCCCGGCCGCGCCTGCTCTTGATGGACGAGCCGACGGCCGGCATGGCCACGGCCGAGCGGCAGTTGCTCATGCGGCTTGCGACGCGCCTTGCCGGCGAGCGGGGCATGTCGGTGCTCTTCACCGAGCACGACATGGACGTGGTCTTTGGCCACGCCCACCGGGTGTTGGTCATGAATCGCGGTCGCATCATCGCCGACGGCTCGCCCGAGGCGATCCGGCGGAACTCGCTGGTGCGCGAGGTGTACCTCGGAACAGAGTAAGTCCGGCGCGGCTCGCCTGCGCCCCGCGGGTCAGTGCAAATGCCGATCGCGCAGCCGCGTTGGCAATTAATAATCGTTGTTCAATCTCAACCGCGATCGACTCCTTGTGTTCGCAAGACTTGACATTGCGATAACCCCCAAAAACTTTCCGCCGGAGGCTTGTGTGCCGCACTGCACCCGACTATAAGGTCCGCGGAGCACATAGGTACAACACGTCGACGGCAGCGAGGCTCGGTGACAAAGCGTGTCCCGGCCCGTAGGGCCGTCAATGCCGCTTGAAAATCCAGAAATGGCTGTCTGCCCGTCCGCGGATCAGGTTCTCTGATCGAGAGTTTGAGCAGAATGTCCAGGGGTGTAGCTCAATTGGCAGAGCGTCGGTCTCCAAAACCGAAGGTTGGGGGTTCGAGACCCTCCGCCCCTGCCAGTCTGGAATTTTAGCAGCACTGCATGACCGCGCCGCGCAACTCTGGGGCCGGCGCAATCGGATGTCCGGCACCGGAAGCGTGGGAATGGCGAAGTTGAATCCCTTTCAGTTCATCCAGGAGGTCCGCCAGGAGGTGGCCAAGGTGACTTGGCCGACCTGGAAGGAGGTCTGGGTCACGACCGTCATGGTGCTCATCATGGTGGCGCTGGCGGCGGCGTTCTTCACGACTGCCGATCTCGCAATCGGATGGGTGGTGCAATTCGTGCTCGGCATCACGCGTTGATCATCGCGCGCCCGACCAGGGCCTAACGACACTGGAAAGAGACCCATGGCGAAGCGCTGGTACATCGTGCACGCCTACTCGAACTTCGAAAAGAAGGTCGCTGAGGCCATCAGGGAGCGCGCGAAGGCCGCGGGCCTCGAGCACCTGATCGAGGAAGTTCTCGTGCCGTCGGAGGAAGTCGTCGAGGTTCGCCGCGGCCGCAAGGTGCAGGCCGAGCGCAAGCTGTTGCCGAGCTACGTCCTGGTCAAGATGGAGATGACCGACCAGGCCTTCCTGCTGATCAAGAATACGCCGAAGGTCACGGGCTTCCTCGGCGCGGACAACAAGCCAACGCCGATCCCGGAAGCCGAGGCCATGCGCCTGATGAGCCAGGTGAAGGAAGGCGTCGAACGGCCGAAGCCGGGGATCACGTTCGAGGTCGGTGAGAACGTCAAGGTCTCCGACGGACCGTTCGCGACGTTTGCCGGGCAGGTCGAGGAGGTCGACGAGGAGAGGTCACGCCTCAAGGTTGCCGTGATGATTTTCGGCCGGCCGACGCGCGTCGATCTCGAGTTCGGACAGGTGGAGAAGGTGCCGAGCTGACGCTGAGGGACGGAACCGGCAGCGGCGGACGGCGCCATATGGACGGCAAGCTTTGGGAAGGAACACGACGACGCGCCGAATGCGGCCGAGAGACGGCGACGAGCGAAATTGTGCGGTGCGGCCCGTGACCACGCGGGCAGCGCCGTCAGATGCGGGAGGGCTGCCAGCCCGTTGACCGCTAACCCTGAAAGGCCGGTGGCCTTTCGAACCTTGAACGGGGAAAGAGATGGCAAAGAAAATCGACGGCTATGTCAATCTGCAGGTGCCGGCCGGCCAGGCCAATCCGGCGCCGCCCATCGGGCCCGCGCTTGGCCAGCGCGGCGTCAACATCATGGAGTTCTGCAAGGCCTTCAACGCCAAGACCAAGGACCTTGAGCAGGGCGCGCCGATCCCGGTCAAGATCACCGTCTACTCCGACCGCTCGTTCACGTTCGAGATGAGGCTGCCGCCGGCGACGTTTCTGATCAAGAAGGCTGCGGGGATGAAGCCGACCGGCAAGCCGGGTTCGGGCTCGAAGGAGCCGGGACGCACCACCGTCGGCAAGATCACGATGGCGCAACTGCGCGACATTGCGAAGCTCAAGATCAAGGACATGAACACCGACGACCTCGAACAGGCGACCAAGACGCTCGCCGGTTCCGCGCGCTCGATGGGACTGCAGGTGGTGGAGTAAGACCATGGCGAACGTGGCGATCGAGAAAATCAAGGCGACGCGGCTGGCTGGCGGCAAGCGGCTCTATGCCGCGAAGGAAGGGATCGACCGCAGCAAGGCGTACCCTGTCGAGGAGGCGGTGCGCCTGGTGAAGGCGCGGGCCAAGGCGAAATTCGACGAGACGGTCGAAATTTCGATGAACCTCGGCGTCGATCCGAAGCATGCTGATCAGATGGTGCGCGGCGTGTGCAATCTGCCGAACGGCTCCGGTCGCTCGCAGCGGGTTGCAGTGTTTGCCCGGGGTCCGAAAGCCGAAGAGGCGAGGGCGGCCGGCGCCGACGTGGTCGGCGCGGAGGACCTCGTCGAGCAGGTCTCGAAGGGCGTCATCAACTTCGACCGCTGCATCGCCACGCCGGACATGATGGGTCTCGTCGGCCGGCTCGGAAAGGTGCTCGGCCCCCGCGGCCTGATGCCCAATCCGCGTGTCGGTACGGTGACGATGGACGTCGCGAATGCGGTCAAGGGCGCCAAGGGCGGTGCGGTCGAGTTCCGCGTCGAGAAGGCCGGGATCGTGCATGCGGGCGTCGGCAAGGCGAGCTTCAGCGAGAAGGCGCTTGTCGACAACATCCGCGCCTTCGTCGACGCCGTTGTGCGGTCGAAGCCGGCCGGCGCAAAGGGAACCTATGTGAAGAAGATTTCGATCGCGTCCACGCAAGGGCCGGGCGTCAAGCTCGACCAGGCGAGCGTCATCTCCGGCCCGGGTCAGGGCTGAACGTCCTTCCGGGCGCCCCCGCCGCGTCGGCGGCGGGTGCCCGGCACGAGAATTCCGGGCTTCGGCCCGGATCTCCGGCAGCGGGGGCCTTGCGCCTCCCGGTTGCCGGACCTGTCCGAGACTGCAGGTGCCGGCCGCTTGGCCGGACTAAGCCCGTCCGGGGCCTGCATGAGACGGGAGACGAGCCGGAATGCCCTCGCCGGGCGTACCGGTTTGAACCTCTTCGGGTCGCACCGTGTCGCCTGACGGCGCGCGGGCGGACAGGAACCCAAGCGCCGGGGACGGCGCTTCGACCGGTGCGCCGATGGCGCGCAGGCTGAAGCCGTCGGAGCCGGCATGGTGCAACCCGCGGGACGTATCCTTCGTGATGCGTCACGCACTTCGGAGTGAAGCCAAGTGGACAGAGCCGCAAAACGTGAGCTCGTCACCTCGCTCAACGCCGCGTTGAAGGAGACCGGCGTGATCGTGGTGGCGCGCAATGCGGGGCTGGTGGCTGCCCAATCCGCTGACTTCCGCCGCCGGGTCAAGGCGAGCGGAGGCACGGTGAAGGTCGCCAAGAACCGGCTGGCGGCGCTCGCGCTGAAAGGCACCGACGCCGAGGGCATCAAGGGGCTTCTGAAAGGGCCGACGATTCTGGCCTATTCGAAGGACCCTGTGGCCGCGGCCAAGACGGCCATCGCCTACGCCAAGGAGAACGACAAGCTCGTCATCCTCGGCGGCGCGATGGGAAAGACCGTTCTCGATGCCAACGGCGTCAAGGCGCTGGCCGAGCTGCCGTCGCTCGATGAGCTCAGAGCCCAGCTGCTCGGCCTGATCAAGGCACCGGCAGGCAAGCTCGTGCGCACGATCAACGAGCCGGGCTCGGCGCTCGCGCGCCTCATGCAGGCGAAGGTGGACAAGGGATGAGGGCCGGCCGCCGATGGCGGCTCCGGTCCGGGTCCGCGGCAGCAGCCGCTCCGCGCAACAGTCAATCCGAACCCTAAGGTTCAAACCGATCAAGAAGGGCAGAAGCAAATGGCAGCAGATCTCAACAAGCTGGCTGAGGACCTCTCGCAGCTGACGATCATCGAGGCCTCGCAGCTCATCAAGATGCTCGAGGAGAAGTGGGGCGTCTCCGCGGCCGCCGCCGCCGTCGCGGTCGCCGCTCCGGGCGCCGCTGCTGGCGCCGCCGCCGCTGCGCCGGCCGAGGAGCAGACGGAGTTCTCCGTCATCCTGGTTTCCGGCGGCGACAAGAAGATCAACGTCATCAAGGAAGTGCGCACCATCACCGGGCTCGGCCTCAAGGAGGCGAAGGATCTCGTCGAGGCCGGCGGCAAGGCTGTGAAGGAGGGCGTCTCTAAGGAAGAGGCTGCGAAGATCAAGAAGCAGCTTGAGGATGCCGGCGCCAAAGTCGAGGTCAAGTAACCGAGTGAGCCCGGCGGCCGGCGGGCCGCCGGGTTCCGGTCCCGATCGGCCGTTGATCTCCGGCGAGCCCGGCGCGACGGCGCGGCGGGCAAAGGAGGAGCGAACTGAGTACGTCTCGGACAAGCCGGCGCGGCCTGCCGCGCACGAGCGGGCACAAGAACGGTTCCCCTCGGCATCCGGAAACCTCCGGGAGCCGCGGCGAGCCGTTTTCGAGGTTTTGAACCTCCCGGAATTCGCGCCGTTCACACGCAGCGGCGCCAACGCAAATGGCGGACCCTTCCGCCGGAAAATGAGGAGCGGACATGGCTGACACGTTCACCGGTCGCAAGCGCATCAGGAAAAAGTTCGGCTCGATCGGCGACGTCGCCGAGATGCCCAACCTCATCGAGGTTCAGAAAAGCTCCTACGACGACTTCCTGATGGTCAAGGAGCCGCCGGGCGGCCGCCCTGACACAGGCTTGCAGTCGGTATTTCGATCGGTGTTCCCGATTTCCGACTTCTCCGGCAAGTCGACGCTCGAGTTCGTCCGCTACGACTTCGAGGCGCCGAAGTTCGACGTCGAGGAGTGCCAGCAGCGTGGCATGACCTATGCGGCGCCGCTCAAGGTCAAACTGCGCCTCATCGTGTTCGACGTCAACGAGGAAACGGGTTCCAAGTCGATCAAAGACGTCAAGGAGCAGGACGTCTATATGGGCGACATGCCGTTCATGACTTCGAACGGCACGTTCATCATCAACGGCACTGAGCGCGTCATCGTCTCGCAGATGCACCGCTCTCCGGGCGTATTCTTCGACCATGACCGCGGCCGCACGCATTCTTCGGGCAAGCTTCTTTTCGCGGCCCGTATCATCCCCTATCGCGGCTCGTGGCTCGATTTCGAGTTTGACGCCAAGGACATCGTCTACGTCCGCATCGACCGGCGCCGCAAGCTGCCGGTGACGACGCTGCTCTATGCGCTTGGCCTCACCGAGGAGGAGATCCTCGGAACTTTCTACAAGTCGATCACCATCAAGGATTCCCGCAAGGGCTGGAAGATGCCCTTCGTGGCCGAGAAGATGCGCGGCGTGACGCCGGCCGCCGACCTCGTCGACGCGAAATCCGGGGAGGTGGTCGCTAAGGCTGGCGAAAAGATCACCGCGCGCCGCGCCCGCGAGATCGGCGAGAGCGGAATCACCGAGGTGCTCGTAGGCCCCGAGGAACTCGCCGGCAAATACCTGGCGATGGACATCGTCAACATGAGCACCGGCCAGATCTACGGCGAAGCCGGCGACGAGATCGACGAGAAGCTCCTCGCGACGATCCGCGAGGGCAAGATCAAGGAATTCGAAATTCTCGACATCGATCACGTCAATGTCGGGGCCTACATCCGCAATACGCTTCATCTCGACAAGAACTCGAGCCGCGAGGATGCCCTCCTCGACATCTATCGCGTCATGCGCCCCGGCGAGCCGCCGACGCTCGATGCGGCGGAGGTGCTGTTCCACGGCCTCATGTTCGATCCCGAGCGCTATGATCTCTCTGCGGTCGGTCGCGTGAAGATGAACATGCGGCTCGATCTGAAGTGCGACGATTCCGTGCGTGTTCTGCGCAAGGAGGACATCCTCGCCGTCGTCAAGACCCTCGTCGATCTGCGCGACAGCAAGGGCGAGATCGACGACATCGACCATCTCGGAAACCGCCGCGTGCGGTCGGTCGGCGAACTGATGGAAAACCAGTACCGGCTGGGTCTCCTCAGGATGGAGCGGGCCATCAAGGAGCGCATGAGCTCGGTCGATATCGACACCGTGATGCCGCAGGACCTCATCAATGCAAAGCCGGCGGCGGCGGCTGTGCGGGAGTTCTTCGGCTCCTCGCAGCTCTCCCAGTTCATGGACCAGACCAATCCGCTTTCGGAGATCACGCACAAGCGGCGTCTCTCGGCGCTGGGGCCGGGCGGGCTCACGCGCGAGCGCGCCGGCTTCGAGGTGCGCGACGTGCATCCCACCCACTACGGCCGCATCTGCCCGATCGAAACGCCGGAAGGCCCGAACATCGGCCTCATCAACTCGCTCGCGACATTCGCGCGCGTCAACAAGTACGGCTTCATCGAGAGTCCTTATTGCAAGGTGAAGGACGGCCGTGTGACGAACGAGGTCGTCTACCTCTCGGCCATGGAGGAAGCGCGCCATCACGTCGCGCAGGCCAACGCCGCCGTCGATGAAAAAGGGCGCCTGACCGAGGATCTTGTTACGGTGCGGTATAAGGGCGACGTGATGCTCGTGCCGAAGGACAAGGTCGACTACATCGACGTATCGCCGAAGCAGCTCGTCTCCGTCGCGGCCGCGTTGATTCCGTTCCTCGAGAACGACGACGCCAACCGCGCGCTGATGGGCTCCAACATGCAGCGCCAGGCTGTGCCGCTCATTCGCGCCGAGGCGCCGCTCGTCGGCACGGGCATGGAGGAGGTGGTTGCCCGAGACTCAGGAGCCGCCATCGCCGCGCGGCGAACCGGGATTGTCGATCAGGTCGATGCGACCCGCATCGTCATACGCGCCACCGAGGAGACCGACCCCTCGAAGCCGGGGGTCGACATCTACCGCCTGCGGAAGTTCCAGCGCTCCAACCAGAACACCTGCATCAACCAGCGGCCGCTGGTGAACGTGGGCGACATGGTGCGGGCCGGCGAGATCATCGCCGACGGTCCGTCGACCGACCTCGGCGACCTCGCGCTCGGCAAGAACGTGCTCGTCGCGTTCATGCCGTGGATGGGCTACAATTTCGAGGATTCGATCCTGCTCTCCGAGCGCGTCGTCTCGGAGGACGTGTTCACTTCGATCCACATCGAGGAATTCGAGGTGATGGCCCGCGACACCAAGCTCGGGCCTGAGGAAATCACGCGCGACATTCCGAACGTGTCGGAGGAGGCGCTGAAGAACCTGGACGAGGCAGGCATCGTCTACATCGGCGCCGAGGTTCAGCCGGGCGACATTCTTGTCGGCAAGATCACGCCGAAAGGCGAAAGCCCGATGACGCCGGAGGAGAAGCTCCTCCGCGCGATCTTCGGCGAGAAGGCGTCCGACGTGCGCGATACGTCGCTGCGCCTGCCGCCCGGCGTCTCCGGCACCGTTGTCGAGGTCCGGGTCTTCAACCGGCACGGCGTTGAGAAGGACGAGCGCGCGATGGCCATCGAGCGCGAGGAGATCGAGCGCCTTGCCAAGGACCGCGACGATGAGTTGCAGATCCTCGACCGGAACGTCTACGGCCGGCTGAAGGACGCGCTGATCGGCCAGGAGGTCGCGAAAGGCCCGAAAGGCGCGCGCAAGGGCACCACCATCGACGAGGCGATCCTCGCCGACATCCCGCGCAGCCAGTGGTGGGAGATCGGGCTCAAGGACGAAAAGGCGATGGCCGACGTCGAGGCCATTCAGAAGCAGTACGAAGAGGCCAAGAAGGGGCTCGAGCGCCGCTTCGTCGACAAGGTGGACAAGCTGCAGCGCGGCGACGAGCTGCCGCCCGGCGTCATGAAGATGGTCAAGGTCTTCGTTGCGGTGAAGCGGAAGATCCAGCCGGGCGACAAGATGGCGGGGCGGCACGGCAACAAGGGCGTCGTGTCGATGATCGTGCCTATCGAGGACATGCCGTTCCTCGATGACGGCACCCACGTCGACGTCGTGCTCAACCCCCTCGGCGTGCCGAGCCGCATGAACGTCGGACAGATCCTCGAGACGCACCTCGGCTGGGCGTGCCGCGGTCTCGGCCGCGCCATCGACCAGGCCCTCGAGAAATTCCACGAATCGGGCCAGGCGAAAGTGGTGCGCGAGACGTTGCAGAAGATCTATGGCCGCTCGGACGTGACCGCCAAGCTCAAGGACGAGGAGGTGATCGCGCTAGCGGACCAGATGCGATCCGGCGTGCCCATTGCGACGCCCGTCTTTGACGGCGCGCGGGAAAGCGACATCGTCGAGATGCTGAAGCTGGCCGGTTTCGACACGTCGGGACAGGTGACGCTCTACGACGGGCGAACGGGCGAGCCGTTCGATCGCAAGGTCACGGTTGGCTACAAGTACATCCTGAAGCTCCACCACCTCGTCGATGACAAGATCCACGCCCGGTCGATTGGCCCCTACAGCCTCGTCACCCAGCAGCCGTTGGGCGGCAAGGCGCAGTTCGGCGGTCAGAGGTTCGGCGAGATGGAGGTCTGGGCGCTCGAGGCCTACGGCGCCGCCTACACGCTGCAGGAGATGCTGACGGTGAAGTCCGACGACGTGGCCGGCCGCACGAAGGTCTACGAGGCGATCGTGCGCGGCGACGACACCTTCGAGGCGGGCATCCCGGAGAGCTTCAATGTTCTCGTCAAGGAAATGCGCGCTCTCGGCCTCAACGTGGAGCTCATCAACAGCGAGGCGCCATCGGCCGAGCCGGAACCCGACGGGCTGCAGCCGAAGCCGCAATTGCCGCCGGCTGCCGAATAGACGTGTAGCGATTACCGATTGGGCCTCCGCCCGCCAGCGGGCGGGGGCCGCCTCCCGAAGCGATGCAGGACGCGCTCCCCCAACGTCCTGACAGGAGAGAGATGATGAACGAGATCACGAACCTCTTCAAAACGCAGGTTCAAGCGCCGGTCTTCGATCAGATCGGCATCATGATCGCGAGCCCGGACAACATCAAGTCGTGGTCGTTCGGAGAGATCAAGAAGCCCGAGACCATCAACTATCGCACGTTCAAGCCCGAGCGGGACGGCCTCTTCTGCGCGCGCATCTTCGGTCCGATCAAGGACTACGAATGCCTGTGCGGCAAGTACAAGCGCATGAAGTACAAGGGCCTGATCTGCGAGAAATGCGGCGTCGAGGTGACGCTTGCCAAGGTGCGGCGCGAGCGCATGGGCCACATCGAGCTCGCCGCACCGGTCGCGCACATCTGGTTCCTGAAGTCGCTGCCGTCGCGCATCGGCCTGTTGCTCGACATGACGCTCAAGGACCTCGAGCGCGTCCTCTACTTCGAGAACTATATCGTCATCGAGCCCGGAACCACCGATCTGGCCGAGAAGCAGCTGCTGACTGAGGAACAGTACAACCAGGCGGTCGAGCAGTGGGGGCAGGATGCCTTCACCGCTGGCATCGGCGCGGAAGCGATCCGCGAGATCATGATGTCGATGGACCTCAACGAGATCGCCGCCAAGCTGCGCCAGGAGATCGCCGAGGCGACGACCGAGCTGAAGCCCAAGAAGCTCGCCAAGCGGCTCAAGGTGATCGAGGCGTTCATCGAGTCCGGCAACCGGCCGGAATGGATGATTCTGACGCACATCCCGGTCATCCCGCCCGAGTTGCGCCCGCTGGTGCCGCTCGACGGCGGCCGGTTCGCCACGTCCGACCTCAACGACCTCTACCGGCGCGTCATCAACCGCAACAACCGGCTGAAGCGGCTGATCGACCTCAGGGCGCCCGACATCATCATCCGCAACGAGAAGCGGATGCTGCAGGAATCGGTCGACGCCCTCTTCGACAACGGCCGGCGCGGCCGAGTCATCACGGGCGCCAACAAGCGGCCGCTCAAGTCGCTCGCCGACATGCTCAAGGGCAAGCAGGGCCGCTTCCGGCAGAACCTGCTCGGTAAGCGCGTCGACTACTCCGGCCGCTCGGTCATCGTCGTCGGGCCCGAGCTCAAGCTGCATCAGTGCGGCCTGCCGAAGAAGATGGCGCTCGAGCTCTTCAAGCCGTTCATCTATGCCCGGCTGCAGGCGCTCAACCAGGCGGCCACCGTCAAGCAGGCGAAGAAGCTCGTCGAGAAGGAGAAGCCCGAAGTCTGGGACGTCCTGGACGAGGTGATTCGCGAGCACCCCGTTCTGCTCAATCGCGCGCCGACGCTGCACCGCCTTGGCATCCAGGCGTTCGAACCGATCCTGATCGAGGGCAAGGCGATCCAGCTTCATCCGCTCGTGTGCTCGGCCTTCAACGCCGACTTCGACGGCGATCAGATGGCCGTTCACGTGCCGCTCTCGCTCGAAGCGCAGCTCGAAGCGCGCGTGCTGATGATGTCCACGAACAACATCCTGCACCCCGCCTCGGGTGCGCCGATCATCGTGCCGAGCCAGGACATCGTTCTCGGGCTCTACTACCTGTCGATCATGCGCGACAAGGAGCCCGGCGAAGGCATGCTGCTCGGCTCAGTCGCCGAGGTGCACCACGCTCTCGGCGCCGGCGTCGTCACGCTGCATGCGAAAGTGAAGGGCCGCGTCCGCCAGATCGACACCGACGGCAACGAGGTCTACGAGGTTGTCGAGACCACGCCCGGCCGCATGCTGCTCGGCGAGCTTCTGCCAAAGAAGCCGAACGTCAAGTTTGCGCTCGTCAACCAGCTGCTGACGAAGAAGGCGATCTCTGGCCTCATCGACGCCGTCTACCGCAACTGCGGCCAGAAGGAGACGGTCATCTTCTGCGACCGGATCATGGGGCTCGGCTTCTACCATGCGTTCAAGGCCGGCATCTCGTTCGGCAAGGACGACATGGTGATCCCGGAGACCAAGGCGAAGATCGTCGCGCAGACGCAGGAGCTCGTGCGCGAGTATGAGACCCAGTACAATGACGGTCTCATCACGCAGCTCGAGAAATACAACAAGGTCGTCGACGCCTGGTCGAAGTGCACCGACCAGATTGCGAAGGAGATGATGGACCGCATTTCCGCGACCGCCAAGGATGCGAACGGACGCGAGCGGCCGATCAACTCGATCTACATGATGAGCCACTCGGGCGCTCGCGGGTCGCCGACCCAGATGAAGCAGCTCGCCGGAATGCGGGGCCTCATGACAAAGCCTTCCGGCGAGATCATCGAGACGCCGATCATCTCCAATTTCAAGGAAGGGCTCTCCGTGCTCGAGTACTTCAACTCGACGCACGGCGCACGCAAGGGCCTCGCCGATACGGCGCTCAAGACCGCGAACTCCGGCTACCTCACGCGCCGCCTCGTCGATGTCGCGCAGGACTGCATCATCCTCGAGGAGGACTGCGGAACCGACAAGGGCATCAACGTCCAGGCGGTCGTCGATGCCGGCACCGTCGTCGTCTCGCTGGCGGCCCGCGTCCTCGGGCGCACCGCGGCAGAGGACGTGATCGACCCGGCAACCAAGGAGATCATCGTCAAGTCGGGCGAGCTCATCGAGGAGCGCCAGGTCGATCTCATCGAGAAGGCGCAGGTCCAGGAGGTGCGCATCCGCTCGGTGCTCACCTGCGAGACCGAGACGGGCGTTTGCGCCAAGTGCTACGGGCGCGATCTCGCCCGCGGCACCCCGGTCAACATCGGGGAGGCGGTCGGCGTCATCGCGGCGCAGTCGATCGGCGAGCCGGGCACGCAGCTCACCATGCGCACGTTCCACATCGGCGGCGTCGCGCAGACGCTCGAGCAGTCGTTCGTCGAGTCGAACTTCAACGGCACGGTGCGGATCAAGAATCGCAACATCGCCAAGGACAGCCAGGGCCGGCTGATTGCGATGGGGCGCACCATGTCCGTGGTCATCGTCGATCAGGGCGGCAAGGAGCTGGCGACGCATAGGATTGTCTACGGCGCCCGCCTCTTTGTCGATGAGGGCGACGAGGTCAAGCGCGGCACCAGAATCGCGCAGTGGGACCCGTTCACCCGTCCGATCCTCTCCGAGGTCGACGGCGTGGTCGACTTCGAGGACATGGTCGAGGGCCTCTCCGTCAAGGAGTTGACCGACGACGTGAAGGGAACGACGAACCGCGTCGTCGTCGACTGGCGCGCGAGCCCGCGCAGCGCCGGCCTCAAGCCGGCCATCGTCATCAAGGAGAGCAAGGGCGGCAAGCCGATCAAGCTCGCGCGCGGCGGCGATGCCCGCTATCTGCTCCCGGTCGATTCGGTGCTCTCGACGGAGCCGGGCACGAAGGTCAAGGCGGGCGACGCGCTGGCGCGCATCCCGGTCGCCTCGACCAAGGCCGGCGACATCACCGGCGGTCTGCCGCGCGTTGCCGAGCTCTTCGAGGCGCGCCGGCCCAAGGATCACGCGATCATCGCGGAGGTCTCGGGAGTCGTCGAGTTCGGCAAGGACTACAAGAACAAGCAGCGCATCACGATCAAGCCGGACGACGAAAGCCTTGCGCCCGTCGAGTACCTGATCCCGCGCGGCAAGAGCCTTGCGGTTCAGCACGGCGACAGGATCGAGAAGGGCGAGTTTGTCTATGACGGCCACCCGGCGCCGCACGACATTCTCGCCATCAAGGGCGTCGAGGAACTCGCCAAGTACCTGATCAAGGAGATCCAGGACGTCTACCGGCTGCAGGGCGTGACGATCAACGACAAGCACATCGAGGTCATTGTCCGCCAGATGCTGCAGAAGATCGAGATCGAGGATCCGGGCGACAGCGAGTATCTCAAGGGCGAGCAGATCGACGCCGTCGAGGTGCGCGCAAGGAACCGGGCGCTCGAGATGGCCGGAAAGCGCCCGGCCAAGGGCAAGCCCGTGTTGCTCGGCATCACGAAGGCGTCGCTGCAGACGAACTCGTTCATCTCGGCCGCTTCGTTCCAGGAGACGACGCGCGTGCTTACCGAAGCCTCGGTCAACGGCAAGGTCGACACGCTCAACGGCCTCAAGGAGAACGTGATCGTCGGCCGCCTGATCCCGGCAGGGACCGGCGGAATGCTGCGCGACCTGCGCAAGATCGCCGCCAAACGCGACGATCTCATCGCCAAGGAGAAGGCAAAGGCGGAGGCCGAGCGCGCGCTCCTTGGAAGCACGGCCGAGGCGACGCCCCCGATCCGCCGCCGTCGCCGCACCACCGAGGAAGCCGCGGAGTAGTCGGGAGCAACCTGCCCGATCGCCTGCCGGAACAAGCGATGACAGAGCGGCCGCCGTTGAAGACGGCGGCCGCTTCGTTTTGGTGCGGCCCGCTCCCCGGACCACTCAACGCCCGTTCGCCACGACGCGCGGGCTGGCCAGCAAGCTCGGCGGCAGCTACATATCTGCCGACGGCCTCGCGTCGGACCGGGAGATTGCCCATGGCGACTGTCTCTACCCCCAGGATAATCGCAGTGCTCGGCCTCGGCGCCATGGGGGCCGGGATCGCGGCGGACTTGCGGCGCAGTGGCTTCGACGTGGTCTCGACCGCGCGCGGCCGGTCGCGGCGCTCCGCTGAGCGCGCGGAGCAGGCCGGCGTGCGGCTCCTGGCCTCGCTCGCCGATGTCATCGCCGCTGCGGACACGTTCCTGTCGATCGTGCCGGCGGATCAGGCCGAGCCGCTCGGCGAGGCGGTCGCGAGCGAGCTCGGCGGCAAGCCGCTGCATTTCGTCGAGTGCAACTCGATCACGCCGTCGAAAACGCTCCGGATCGGCAGGCGGCTCGCGGCCGCCGGCGCCGTCGTCTCGGACGGCGGCATCATCGGGCCGCCGCCCGGCGCGGGAAAGATGAAAACCCGACTTTACGTCTCTGGACCGGCTTCGGCCGTGCTTGGCGCCCTGCAGAGCGAGCGGATGCCCGTGATCCGGCTCGGCGACAGCCTGAGCCAGGCCACGGAAATGAAGGTTCTCTTTTCGGCCGCCAACAAAGGAGCAACCGCACTTCTTGCCAACATCCTCGCAGCGGCACGGCAGGTCGGCCTCCTCGATCGCGTGATGGGCGAGCTCGACGCGGCAAGGCCCGGGTTGCTCACCTGCGTCCGCAGCGCAGCCCCCGAACTCGACGACAAGGCTGCCCGCTGGGCGATCGAGATGGAGGATCTCGCACAAGGCCTCGAGGACATGGGCGCCGACGGCGGGTATCACAAGACCGCCGCCCTGGGCTACGCGCGGCTCGCCCGCAACCTTGCGCGTCTGGAGCCGGGCTCGGATCCGATGACCCGTGTGCTCGCGGCGTGGACGGCCGATCGAGCGAAATAGGGCACCCCAACCGCCTCGTCGCATCGCCTGGAGGCGCTGGTTGCGCTGCCCCTGCCGCAAGAAGAGCGAGGCCATCGACTATGCCTCGTGCTGCGCGCCCTATCACGGCGGCGTGGCGGCCCCGACAGCGGCGGCGCTCATGCGCGCGCGCTATTCGGCCTTCGTGCTCGGCGATGCCGCCTATTTGACGACGACATGGCACCCATCGACGCGGCCGCCGCAAGTCCATCTGCCGACCGGCCGGCGATGGATCGGTCTTTCCGTGCACGCGGCGCAGGTGTCGGGCGATCAGGCGACCGTTGCCTTCACGGCGCGCTCGCGTGCCGGCGGCACATCCCACGCGCTGAAGGAGACATCGCGGTTCGTTCGCGAGGGCGGGCGCTGGTACTATTTGGACGGCGACATCGGCTGATCTGCGAGCCCCGCCGTCGCTTCCGTGCCCGCCATAGGAAAGCGGCTTCGCCGGCAACCCGTCAGACGAACTTCGGCTTTCGCTTGCTGAGAAAGGCATCCACCCCCTCGGCGAACTCGGCACTGCCGAAGGCGATCGCCTGCGCGATGGCCTCGCGCTCGAAGAACTCCTCCACGCTCGCCTCGTAGGCGCGCTTCATCAGGACCTTGCTCATCGTCATCATGGCGGCCGGTCCGCTCGCGATCTCGTTTGCCGCAGCCAGCGCCTCCTCCATCAGCTTTTCCGGGGCAACGGCGCGGTTGGCGAGTCCGATCGCAACCGCCTCGTCGGCTGAATAGCGCCGATTGAGCAGGATCATCTCCTTGGCGCGCAGGCTGCCGATCGCCCACGGCAAGGTCTGCAGCACGCCGAGATCGGGCAGCGCACCGAGCTTGGAATACCCGCTCATGAAGTAGGCTTCACGGCTTGCAATGACGATATCGGCGAGAAGCGCCAGCGCGAGTCCGCCGCCCACGGCGGCGCCGTTGACGGCGGCGACCACCGGCTTGTCGCAGTCGAGCAGGGCGCGCGCCCAGGCGTGGGTCGTCTGCATTCGGCTACGCACGGCCGGAGCCTTGCGTCCTTCGGGATCCTTCATGGCGCGAATGTCGCCGCCGGCGCAGAACGCCTTGCCGGTGCCGGTGAGCACGATGGCCCGCACCGAAGCGTCCGCCGTGACCACCGGCACGTGCTGCTGCATTCCGGCTTTCACCGCGGGCGAAAGCGCGTTCATGGCGGACGGATCATCGAGGCGCAGCACCGCCACCGCACCGTGCCTTTCGAGCTTCACTGCTTCCGGCATTTGCCGTCCCTCCCCTGTCGCGGCGAGTTCAAGCGCCCTTCTTCTTATGCTTCTTAAGATAGTCCTTCGCAGGACCAGGGTCGATCACAGGATAGACTTCGAACGTAGCCGGGATGATCTCGGCCCACTCGTTCATCAGCCGATGCAAAGTCTCGTTGTCGGGAACATCGAGCAGCGCGACCGCGCCGCGACCCGTGCGCGCCCAGACGCCCTTGCACAACCCCTTCTTCTGCAACGGCGCCAGCCATTCCCAATACGCCTCGCGACTGGGTGTCATGAGCGACGGTTTCTCAGGACGCGGCGTCGAGATGACGAAGAACAGCATCCTCTTGTCCTTCCCTGTCCGTGCCTTAAGCGCGCCGCTTCTCGACAACGACGCCCGTCGCGGCAAGCCTCTCGATCTCCGCGTCGCTGAACCCGTTCTCGCGCAAGACCTCGCGCGCATGTTCCGAGAACTTCGGCGGCGGCGACTTCAGGCGGGCGGGCGTGCGCGAGAGGCGAACCGGCGTGCCGATGCCCTTGTACCAATCCTTCTCAAGGATCATGCCGCGGGCACGTATGTGCTCGCCTTCGAGCACCTGCCGTGTATCAAGCACAGGTCCGCAGGGCAGCCCCGCCTTCAAGAGCTCGAGCGAGAATGTCGTCCCGTCGACCTCGGCGAGCTTCGCCGACAGGATCTCGTTCAGCGCATCGCGGTTCTTCTGCCGGTCGGCGTTGGTCTTGAAGCGCGGGTCATCGGCAAGCTGCGGTTCACCTAACACCTCGCACACTTTTCGGAAGGCGCGATTGTTGCCGGCGCCGATCATGATCTTGCAGGTTTTGGTGTCGTACATGCCATAGGGCACAAGGTTGGCGTGCTGATTGCCGGTGAGCTGCGGCGTCTTGCCCGAAAGAAAGTAATTCGGGAAATGCGGATGCATCAGCGAGAGCGCGGCATCATAGAGCGTCACCTCGATCTGCTGGCCCTCGCCTGAAAGCGAGCGCTCATGCATCGCCAGCAGAATGCCGATGACGCAATAAAGACCCATCGAGATGTCGACGACGGGCAGGCCGAGCCGCATGGGACCGGACTCGGGCGAGCCGTTGACGCTGTAGTGGCCGGTCATCGCGCCGACGATCCCGTCATAGCCCGGAAACCCGCCGAGCGGACCGGTGTCGCCGAAGCCGGAAATCTTGCAGTAGATGAGCCGTGGGAAGCGCTTCTTGAGCGTATCGTAGCCGATGCCCCAGGCCTCCATGGAGCCGGGCTTGAAGTTCTCGATCAGCACGTCCGCGCCCTCAAGGAGCTGCAGGAGCACCTCGCGTCCTTTAGGCTTGGCGAGATCGAGACCGACCGACCTCTTGTTGCGGTTGATGCCGATGTAATAGGCCGCGTCGCCATCATGGAACGGCGGCCCCCAGTCGCGCACCTCGTCGCCCTGCGGTGGTTCGAGCTTGATGACGTCGGCGCCGTGATCGGCGAGGAGCTGCGTGCCGAAGGGACCGCCCAGCACCCGCGTCAGATCGATCACCTTGATGCCGGCCAGCGCGCCTGCCTTGGCGTCTGCCGGCCCTGCCCCGTCCTTTGCCATTCCGCTTCTCCCAGGCCCGTCTCGCTTTTGGTCTGCAATCGGTTGCACGAAGACCGGGTCCCAGGCAACCGGTGGGACGACGTCGCATGGCCGCCGGCAAAGCGACGCAGAGGCCGGTCAGCCGTCACGAGCACCCCCGTCCATCCTCGGGCGCTGCCGCGTCCCGGCAGACCGACCGGCGGAACTTCGCAGGCGGGATGCGGGCGTTGTTGAAGGATCAACGATTGTGTGGCACAAGGAGTGCCATGAGTTCCGTCCTTCACATCTGGATCAAAGCGCGAATTAGCGCCCCGGTCGCCTGAGGGCACCGGGTTTCGACGCGCACTCCTTTCCCTTTGATCCTTGTGAAGGCTTCCCATCATGACGACCGCTATGCAGGCGCATGTCGCCGCCGGTTTCTCTGGCGCCGCGGCCCCCTCCCATGCCGTTGTCTCGGCCCGCTTTCTGGTGACGGCCGAGGCCGACCCCGGACTCCTCCCGCGGCTTCTCGAGCCGTTCTCCAAGCTCGGGCTCGTCCCAAGCCGCGTTCACGCCTCACGCGAGTCTGGCGACGGCTCGATGATCAGCGTTGATCTGAGGATGACGCAGGTCGACGCGCGGCAAGCCGAACTGGTCGAGAATTCCCTGCGCCGCGTCCTCGGCGTCAGCCAGCTTCTGGCGGCGGTGGAACGGCCGGCAGGCACCGCGCCGGCGTCGTGATGACGCCGATGACCCCGCGATCCGCACGGTGAAGCCGGCTCAGGGCTCCAGCTCGGTATCCCAGTAGAGGTAGTCGAGCCAGCTCTCGTGCAGGTAGTTGGGCGGAAACATTCTGCCGTTGCGGTGCAGCTCGAACACCGTCGGCCGATAGGGCCACTGCGTCGGCCGCATTCCCGAGTGCTCCGGCAGCGCGCCGCCCTTCTTCAGGTTGCACGGGGCGCAAGCCGCAACCACGTTGTCCCAGCGGGTCTGACCACCCCGCGAGCGCGGGATGAGGTGATCGAAGGTCAGGTCCTCTTTCGAGCCGCAATACTGGCACATGAAGCGGTCGCGAAGGAACAGATTGAAACGGGTAAAGGCCGGGTAAAGTGCTGGTTTGACATACGTCTTGAGGGAAACGACGCTCGGAATTCGAATTTCGAACGTTGGGCTTCGCACGACCCGGTCATATTCGGAGACGATGTTCACACGATCGAGAAAGACCGCTTTGATTGTCTCCTGCCAACTCCACAGCGAGAGGGGGTAATAGCTGAGCGGCCGGAAATCCGCGTTCAACACCAGGGCCGGGCAGTTCTCCGGCGATGCGGCGCGTGCAGTCACGAGGTCAGTCCTGACAGTTCCCTGTCCGAATCGCACTCGGAGCCCTTGAGACGGCGCGGATACTAGCCCTATGTGTCAGCGATGTGAAGCCCACCACATCTGCGCACCCAATTCGCTGAAATCAGGGGCCATTTGACGCTTTCCCGTGCCCCGGGGAACGCGCCTCAGATCAAGGCTTCGCAGGCCGCCTCGAGTTCGTGTCGGAAACGCGGATGTGCGATCGCCGCCAGCGCCCGGCCCCGCTCGCGCACCGTGCGCCCGCGCAGCTCGGCGATGCCGTACTCGGTGACAACGATGTCGGCATCGCTGCGCGAGGTGGTCACGATGGCGTCTGCGAGGCGCGGAACGATGCGCGAGACCCTGCCCTCCTGCGCCGTCGATTCCAGGGCGACAATCCCGCGCCCGTCTTGTGCGCGCAGGCAGCCGCGCATGAAGTCGGCATGGCCGCCGACCATTCCAAGGTGACGGCCGCCTGCAACCTCGGCATTCATCTGTCCGGTGAGATCAACCTCGAGCGCCGAGTTGATGCCGACGAGCTTGGGGATCTGGGCGTGCACGAGATTGTCATGGGTATAGCGCGGCGAACGCAGGCGGAGCGCCGGGTTGCGATGGGCGAAGCGATAGAGCCGGTCACTGCCGAGCAGACCGGCCGTAACGGTGAGCCCAGCGTCGATCGGCTTGCGTCGGTTCGTGATGACCCCCGCCTCGATCAGGTCGACGACCCGGTCGCCGATGGTCCCGCTGTGGACACCCAAGTCCCGCTTTCCGCCGAGCGCCGCCAGAATGGCGTCGGGCAAGGCGCCGAGGCCAACCTGCAGCGTGGCGCCGTCCGGAACAAGGCGCGCCACATGCGCGCCGATCGCCGCCGCGACATCGCCGCCGCGGCCGGGCCGCAACTCGATGAGCGGGCGTTGGGTGCGCACCACGTGGTCGACGTCTCCCGCCTCGACAGCCGTCTCGCCGAAGGTCTCGGGCGCCGCCTCGTTCACTTCTGCGACGACGATGCGGGCGCGCGGCAAGGCATCCGCGAGATAGTCGACCTGCGGGCCGAGGTTGAAGCCGGCGCCGGTCGGCGCAAGCATGATGAGCACGACATCGATGCGCACCTTTCCGTCGCGCACAAGATCCGGCATCGCCCCGTAGTGAACGGGGAGCACGTCGAGCAGGCCGGCTTCCTGAAACCGGCGGTTGGTGGCCGCGCCGCCAAGTGCCGCGACGTGCATCCGCCCGGCGAGGCGCGTCGCATCGAGCGTCCGGGTGAGGCCGAGATTGGCGAGCCCCCGGCAGGACGGCAGTCGCGGCGCCGCCGCATTGAGCGCCGCGAGCAACGCCGTCGGCTCGGCGGCGGCCCCTCCCCAGGCAACAGTATCCCCAGCGCGCACGAGCGCCGCGAGATCGACGGCGTCAGTCATACTTCGCCTGCCTCTTCCCAAGGAAGGCCGCGACACCTTCCTTGAAGTCTGGGCTTGCGCGCACGCGGTCACCGAGCTCCTGATCCAGCGCCTCGCGCGCGAGCGCGTGATCGGCGGCCATGCCGCTGACCTGCCGCTTGACGGCCTGGACCGCTGCGGGACTGTTGCGCGCGATGGCGGCCGCAGTCGCAAGGACGTGCTGCAGAAGATCGCCGGCCGCGACAATCTCGTTGATGAGCCCGATCCGCAGCGCGTGCGCGGAGTCGACGAGCCGGCCGGTCAGCAGCAAGTCCATGGCATGGACGTGGCCGATCTGGTGTACGAGCTTCACGGCCGCGCCGCCAAAGGGGTAAATGGCGTAGCGCACCTCCGGAAGGCCGAAGCGGGCGTGGGGCGCCGATGCTCGGATGTCGGTTGCAATCAAGAGCTCGACCCCGCCCCCGGCACAGTCGCCGTTGACGGCGGCAAGGATCGGCTTGGAAAAAGGTGTCGTCTTCAGCAAGGCGCGATTGACGGCGCGAACGGTCTCGGGACCAGCGGTCAGGTCGCCGCCGATGTCGGCTCCGGCGCAGAATCCCTTTTCTCCCGCGCCCGTGATGACGATCGCCCGACACTGCGGATCGGCTTCGAGACGGTCCCACAGATCAGCCAGCTCCTTGAGCATCTCGCGCGACATGGCATTGCGCTTCTGCTGGTTGTCGAGCGTGATGAGCGTGACGTGACGCGTGGCCTCGCGAACAATCAGCGGCATCCCTAGGTCTCCTGCGCTTTGGTGTGAGCCGAGCGCCATCAAATCTGCATGTGCCGCCCGCCGGCGCGCGAGTGGACAGGACCGCGGCCTCATCGATAAGGTCCTCGGGAAACATCTTAGCCACATGCCGTTCGCGATCCATACCCATGCGGGCGCCGTTCAGCCGGACCATATCGGAATTGCTTCTTGAGCAGGCGCAACGCGCTCCCGAGGCGGCCCTCGCCATCAGCGCGGAGGAAAGCGTGAGCTATCGCGCCATGGCCGAGCGAATGTGGCGTGTGGCGGGCGGACTGGCGCGCGCGGGCATCCGGCGCGGCAGCCGGGTCGGGCTTCTTGCGACCAACCGCATCGAATGGCTCGAGGTGTTCTTCGGGGCCGCCGCGCTCGGCGCCACCATCGTGCCGTTCAGCACATGGTCAACAGCGCACGAACTCGCCTATCTTCTCGAAGACTCTAAGACCGATATTCTGTTCACGCTCGCGCGCGCCGGCGATCGCGACTTCGCCGCCGACCTCGAGGCGCTGCGCGCGGCGCGAGCGCCGGGACTGCCCGGCGAGATCGTGCTCATGGACGCGGACCCCCGCGACGGCTTCCGGCCATACTCCGAGATCGCGCGCGGCGATCCGGTCGGCGCGTTGCCGCCGGGGGCCGGTCCGAGCGCCGCCGACGTTCTCGTCATTCTCTACACGTCCGGGTCGAGCAGCCGGCCGAAATCGGTACCGCTCCTTCAGCACGGCATCATCGAAAACGGCTTCAACATCGGCGAGCGCCAGGGGCTTGCGCCTGGCGACCGCGTGCTCGTCGCGGTGCCGCTCTTCTGGTCCTACGGCGTCGCCAATGCCCTGCCGGCGATTCTCACGCACCGGGCGACAGTCGTTCTGCAGGAGCGGTTTGCAGCCGGGGGCGCGCTTGACCTCATTGAGCGGCATGGCTGTACCGCGCTTTACACCCTGCCGGCGATGACGAACGCGCTTGTCGCCCATTCGACGTTCGCCCCGGAACGGACCCGCACGCTGCGGACAGGTGTCACCATCGGCAGCCCGCAGGACGTCTTGAAGGCGGCCGAACTCCTGGGCGCGCGTCACATCTGCAACATCTACGGCAGCACCGAGACCTACGGCAATTGCTGCGTGACGCCCCACACCTGGCCGCTCGAGGAACGCGCCGTGTCGCAAGGCCCGCCGTTGCCCGGCGTCAGCATCCGGATCCGACATGCCGAAACGGGCGAGCTGCTTTCGGCCGGCGAGATCGGCGAGGTCGAGGTCAAGGGGTATCTGACCCCGGGCTACAGCGGCGCCAGCAGCGTGCACAATGCGCAGGTCTTCACCTCCGACGGGTTCTTCCGCACTGGCGATCTCGGCAGCCTCGATCCAGCCGGACGTTTCCGGTACGCAGGGCGAAGCTCGGAGATGATCAAACGCTCAGGAATCAACGTCTCGCCGGCCGAGGTCGAGGAGGTGCTGCAGCAGCACCCGGACGTCGGGCTTGCCGGCGTGACGGGCATCCCGGACGACGTGCGCGGCGAAATCATAGTCGCGTTCGTCGTCGCGAGGCCGGGCGCGACGGTCGATCCCAAGACGCTCGCCCAGCACTGCCGCGCAAAGCTCTCGCGCTACAAGGTCCCCGACCGCATCGAGCTGCGCGACGCCTTACCACTCACACCGACCGGCAAGCTCATGCGGCGCGAGCTCAAGGCCATCGCGGAAGCATCGCAAGCCTGACTGTCCGGTCGGGGCCGATGAGCTCCGGCGCACGTGCGCCAAACACAGGAGGCCGCCCATGCGTGCCGTCGTCTGCCGCTCCCTTGGGAGCACCCGCAATCTCGAGGTCGCCGACATGCCCCGGCCCAGGCTCGGGACCGGAGAGGTCCGCATCGGAGTAAAGGCCGCAGGCGTCAACTTCCCCGACATTCTGATGGTCGAGGGCAAATATCAGGTGAAGCCGGAGCTGCCGTTCATTCCCGGCCTCGAAGTCTCTGGAACGGTGCTTGAGACGGCGCCCGGCGTCACGCACGTCAAATGCGGCGACCGCGTGCTGGCGTTCGCCCGCAAAGGGGGCGGTTTCGCCGAAGAGGTGGTCCTGCCTGGCGCGATCGTGACGCCGATCCCAGAGACGATGGACTTCGTCACCGCTGCCGCCTTTCCGGTCGCGTACGGCACCGCACATTTCGCGCTCGAGCATCGCGGACGCCTTGCGGCGGGAGAAACGCTCCTCGTTCTTGGCGCGGCCGGGGGGGTCGGCGTCGCGGCCATCGAAGTCGGCAAGCTGATGGGGGCCCGGGTGATTGCCGCCGCAGGCGGGGCCGACAAGCTCGCCATCGCGCGCCACCACGGCGCCGACGACGTGATCGACTACAAGGCCGAAAACCTGCGCGACAGACTGCGCGAGCTGACCGGCGGAAAGGGTGTCGACGTGGTTTTCGATCCCGTGGGTGGCGCCGCCTTCGAGGCGTGCGTGCGCGCCATCGGCTGGGAGGGGCGCATCCTGGTCATCGGCTTTGCCTCGGGCGACATTCCGAAGGTCGCGACCAATCTCATCCTGGTGAAGAACTTTGCGGTCGTCGGCGTCGTCTTTGGCGAGCACAGCTGGCGGTTTCCCGACGATACAAGGGCGCGGCTTCTGCGATTGCTCGCGCACTATCAGGCAGGAGCCCTGAAGCCTCGCGTGTGGAAGACGTATCGCTTCGCCGATGTAACGGCAGCTCTCGACGACATGGCCGGCCGACGGGTCACGGGCAAGATTGTTCTTACGCCCTGACCCGTGGCGCCTGCTCCCGCTGTCCGCGGATTGCTCCAGGACCGGCTCGCGCCTGCAGAGTGCCGCGAGCAATGGCGGTGCAACACGGCAAGCCCCGAGTTGCCTGAAAAACCCTTCGGGCCCCATAACATACAGTGAACACGAATCGAGATGTGGCGGCTTCGCCACTCTGTATTGTCAATACCCCTGAAAGAGCTGGCTTCGACTTGTGGCGGCAAAACTGCCCATAGTATGAAGAGGCCAGTCAGGCACGACATGTGGGCCTTCGGTCCCAGGCATGGTGAGTGCCGCGTCATGGCAGAGCGTCGGGCCGCCATTTTGGGGTCCGCCTGCCTTCTAAGACGGGCTGAGTTGGCGCCCGTCAGACAGTTCCAGCGTCAGTCAGTCGTGAGTTCGTCTCCGGTGCCGATCCATCCGTCGCGGCCCGCGTGCGTTCATGCATGCGCGTCGAGGTGACAGGCGATCGCTTCCGGTCATGGGTCGGAGTCTGCCCGGCGCAGGCTCTGTCGCACTTCTCACCGAGAGGGCGATTGATGTCGTGGAACGATGAAAGAGTGGAGCTCCTGAAGAAGCTTTGGAGCGAGGGCCTCAGCGCCAGCCAGATCGCAAGCCGCCTCGGCTCCGTCACGCGAAACGCCGTCATCGGCAAGGTGCATCGGCTCGGGTTGTCGGGGCGCGCGACGACCTCTCGGATGAAGACCCACCGCCAGCGCCCGCGCGCCAATCCGGTGAAGAAGCTGGCCAAGCCGCGCTTTGCAAGCGTCGGCAATCCGGCCGTTCGGACGCTGTTCCAGGGAGATGCCGAGCCCTACGTGCCGCCGGCCGAAGAACTCGTCATTCCGCCCGCCGAGCGCAAATGCATCCAGACCCTGCTCGAGAACCACTGCCGCTGGCCGATCGGCGACCCGCAAGAGGAGGAGTTCCATTTCTGCGGAAAGACCAAGGTCACGGGCCTGCCCTACTGCGAATTCCATGCCCGCCGGGCTTTCCAGCCGCCGCAATCGCGGCGCGGCGGCAGCGGATACGTGCGTCGTGACGTCGCCTCGCCCGTCGTAGCGCCGCACGCGCCGGCAGCCGCGACGGAAGCTCCCGCGTCAGATGACGCGGCGGCTGCACCGAAGGAGCCCGTTGACGTCTGATCGCGTCGCATGTTGAAGGCCCCGTGCGAGGAATCTCCGGGGCACTTTGGGGGGAGAACCGGAAGCGGGGAGGGGGCCCGCTTCCGGTTTTCTGTCACATGCGCACGGGCTTGAGGCGCCTGCCCGAAGATCAGGATTGGCGGCAACCCTGCCCGGAACTACGCGTTGCGGAAATTGCCGGCGGTGCCACAATCCGCCGCCAGGGCGCAACCGAGTGCGGCGGGCCGCAAGCCATGGCAAAGACCGACAAATCCCGAAGTGCCGTGCGGCCTCACGATGTCCAGCGGCTCGGCGATTTCGACATCGACGACCCCAAGCTGCCGAAATGGCTCGCGGAGGCGGCGTTTGCCTCAGGGCGCTATCCGCACTCCAAGAAGCTGTCCCGCACCGACTTCGAGCAGGCTCTGCTGCAACTGCAAATCGAGCTCCTGAAGCTGCAGGCACATGTCGCGAAGTCCGGCGAGCGCGTGCTCGTTCTATTCGAGGGACGCGATGCCGCCGGCAAGGGTACTTGCATTACTCATTTCCGCGAGCACCTCAACCCGCGCCGGGCCCGCGTCGTGGCTCTGACCAAGCCGACCGAGACCGAGCGCGGCCAGTGGTACTTCCAGCGCTACGTTGCACACTTGCCGAGCGCGGGCGAGATCGTGCTCTTCGACCGGTCCTGGTACAACCGGGCGGGCGTCGAGCGCGTGATGGGCTTCGCAACCCCCGATCAGATCGCGGACTTCCTGCGCGAGGCGCCCGAGCTCGAAGGGATGCTGGTGCGCGATGGGATACGGCTTTTCAAGTTTTACCTCGAGATCGGGCGCGAGATGCAGCTGCTGCGCTTCCATGAGCGCCGGCACGATCCGCTGAAGCAGTGGAAGATCACGGATATCGACATCGCGGCCATGGCGAAATGGTCCGATTACACGGCAGCGAAAGAGGAGATGTTCCGCTTCACGCACACGGCCGTGGCGCCGTGGACGGTCATCCTGGCGAACGATCAGCGACGCGCACGGCTCGAGGCGATCCGTATCGTGCTGGACCGGCTGATCTACGACGGCAAGGACGCCAAGGCGGTGGGTGAGATCGACCGGCGCATCGTCGGCAGCGGGCCGGAGTTCTTTTATGGCCGGGGATAGCGTCGATCCCGGCGCCTAGCGGCGCTTCGGTTGCGCCGGCTCGTCGGATGTCTGAGCGAGCAGGCGATCGAGACGAACGCGCGCCAGTCGCGATCCGCGCGCGGCAGCCTCGGCGTAAAGCTTCACGGCCATCTGGACATCCTCGCTGCCGGCCGGAACAAGCTGGGTCGCGAGTTCGAGCGGATCGTAGGTCGCCGCCAAGGCGACGATGGCATCGACGCTGCCGGCCTTCACCGCTGGATCCAGGGCCTCGCGTGCCGCTTTCACGTTGCCCGAGCGCAGCAGCCGCTCCGCCGTTTCGATCGCCTCGGCAAAGGCGCGCGGACTGACCGGCAGCGGCTGCGCGAGCGGTGGCTGTCCCGGCAAGGGCGCCGGCAGGGCGTCGGTCGGACGCGTCTCGACGACAGGCGGGGAAGGCGCCGTTGGCCGTGGCGTCACGGCTGGAGGCCGCGAAGGCGCAACGGGCGCCTCCGGCGGCGGCACGGGTGCCGGACTGGCGGGTGTTGCGGTTACCGGCACTTGAGGCGCGCCGCCGCGATTGTTCGGCTTGGCGGGGGCGGCCTCGCGAGCGATCGGCCTGGGCGCGATCTTGGCCGCGAGTGCCGGTCGGAACTTTGTCGGTTTCGGACGAGCCTGCAGCTTAAATGTTTGCACCGGTTCGACAGGATCGTCCTTCAACGATCGGTGAACCGTCGCGGCGCCGAGGGCCGCTGGGAAATGGCCGGAATGGCTGGCGCAGCCTGCCATCGGCAAGGCCGCTACCGGCGCCAGCATGGCAAATCGAAAACACGCACGTCTCGACAATCGGGTCACGTTACGCACCCCGCGGAACCAAGCGTCCGTGTCGGCGATGGACCGCACGGCAGCGCTCACTGTGGCGCGGAATGCTTAATGCTGAGTTAGCGGTCGTCGCACATCGATGCAGAACAGGTTTGGGGCGAGCGGCCCTGCGATCACGCGATCGGCTTCTCGTCGTCCCACACCTTCTCCGGCATGGGCAGCCCCTTCCACATGTCGGACCCGAGCGGGTCCTCGGGCGCCACCCCAATGAAGGTCTCGAGGATCATCATCATCTGCCGGACATGCTGACCGGCATGCCACGTCGTGCGCTCCAGGAAATCGTGCAACGATTGCTCGCCATAGAAGACGTCGGCCCTCTCCTCGTAATCGAGGTAGGGACCCTGCGTCTGCCACCATTCGCTGAAGCGTCTTTGCACGTCGGCGCCGTAGGCGAGAATCGCCGCCTTGCTATCCTTGCCGGGCGGTGCGTTGCGACTATAGGCGCCGTTCACCAGAGGCTTGCCGTCGACGACGAGCTCGAGCCACGCATCGACGACGTTGAAGGTATGCCAGGCGAGGTTGGCGAAACTGCGCGGCCGGCCGGGCACCTGGCCCTGCATTTTCTCCTCCGGGATTTGCCCGAAGAAGCGCCGCTCGGCCGAAAGGATAATGTCGATCCGGCGCGCAAGCTCGGCAGGCTGCAGCATCTCCTGCCCACCGAGCGCGATGCCTGCGATGCGGGCCACGTCGCGCAGGATCTGCCCGTTGGCGTAGTCGTTGCCGCGCGTGACGATCGGCACCATTTTGAGATTGAAGCGCGCGAGCTCATCCCACGCGCTCGGATCCTCGAGCACGTTTCGCGAGATGAACGGTACGCCGTGTTTGCCAAGGAACTCCTTGGTGCGCAGACAGCTGGTTCAGCCAGGATGCCAGTAAACGCGGATCGCGTCGTCGGGATGGTCTGTCGACATGAATGTCTCGCCGTATTCGCTCGTTCGCCTGACACTAACCGCAATTCCGGGCATGTCCAGCGCGCAGATCGGGGATAAGCTCTGACATGTCGGCAACCCGCGAGACCCCACCATGCGCGCCTATGGCGAGACCACGCTCGCGCCGGAGATCCGCTCGCGCTTCGTGCGCGACGTCAACGGCCTCACGCTGCACGTCCTCGAAGCCGGCCACGACGCTCCGGCCCGCCCGGCACTTCTGCTGCTGCATGGCTTCCCGGAGCTTGCCTATAGCTGGCGGAAGGTGATGGTCCCGCTCGCGCGGGCGGGCTTTCGCGTGCTCGCGCCCGACCAGCGCGGCTTTGGGCGCACCACAGGCTGGGACGGCCGCTACGACGGCGACCTCGCCTCCTACAGGATGCTCAATCTCGCGCGCGATGCCGCCGGATTGCTGGCGGCGCTCGGGGTCCGGGAGGTGGCGGCGGTCGTCGGCCACGACTTCGGCGCCTCGGTCGCGGGATGGTGCGCCATGCTGCGGCCGGACATCTTCCGCCGCCTCGTGCTCATGAGCGCGCCATTCGCCGGTGCGCCCCCCATGCCATTCGCCACCGACGGCCGCGCGCTCACCGACGCCGAGCGGCTGCCGCCCGTGCTGCGCATCGGTCCCGCGCTGGCCGCGCTCGACCCGCCGCGCAGGCACTACCACGCCTATTACGCGCTCCCCGATGCCGACCGGAACATGCGCCATCCGCCACAGGGTGTGCACGCGTTTCTGCGCGCCTACTATCATCAAAAGAGCGCCGACTGGCCGGGCAACAACATCCATCCGCTAAAGTCATGGAGTGCGGAGGAGCTCGCGAAGCTCCCCCGCTACTACGTCATGGACCTCGACAAGGGCATGGCGGAGCAGGTGGCAGAGGCGATGCCGCCGCACGAGGCCGTTGCGCGCTGCCGCTGGCTGACGGAGGCGGAACTCGCTGTCTACGCGGCGGAATTCTCGCGCACCGGATTCCAAGGTGGTCTCAACTGGTACCGCTGCCGGCTCGATCCGGCTCAGAACGCCTTGCATGAACTCTTCTCGGGGCGAGCAATCGAGGTCCCGGCATGTTTCATTGCCGGCCGGCATGACTGGGGCGTCTACCAGTCGCCCGGCGCGCTGGAACGGCTCGAGCACGAGCTCTGTCGCGATTTTCGCGGGTTGCACCTCGTCGCAAGCGCCGGTCACTGGGTGCAGCAGGAGCAGCCGGAGCGCACGGTCGACCTGCTGCTCGGGTTCTTGCGCGGTTAGCCTCCGCCTAAGCTGGCGCGGCGGCGATCGGCCCGAACGCGTCGCGCAGGCCCGTGATGAGAATTTGCACGCCGACGCAGAGCAGGATGAAGGCGGCGAGCCGCGTTACGACGCGCGAGCGCGCCTGACCGAGCAGCGCCACCACGCGGTCGGCGGACGCATACGCGATGCCGACGATCAGCGCAACCAGAAGCGCGGCAACCGTGGTGCCGACATAGAATGGAATGGCTGCGGTCCCCATGGTGGGGCCGCCCGCGCTGAGCGCGATGGCGACTGAGATCGTGCCTGGCCCGGTGGTGAAGGGCATGGTCAAGGGAAAGAATGCGATGTCCGCCGCCGCATCGCCGGAGGCCGCCTGCTTCTGCTTGCGGTCCTCCTGGTGCTCGGGAACGGCAAGGAGCTCCCAGGCGTGCGCGGCGACGACGAGACCACCGGCGATCCGAAGCGCGCTGAGCGAAATGCCGAAAAAGCCGAGAAGCGGCGTTCCGGCCCAGAGCGCGACCAGCATGACCATGGCGGAATAAAGGGCAACCCGCCAGGCCAACCGACGCCGCTCATCCTGCGCGACAGCAGCGGTCACCTGGCTGTAGATCAGCGCGCCGCCGAGCGGATTGACGATCGAGAAGAGCGCAGAGAAACCGAGCAGAAAGCTGGCGAGCGTGCCTTGCAACACCGCTGTTGCGCTCCTCTCGAGCAGGACAGATCGACGAAGGCTTACCGCTTGTGGCCTGCCGGCAAGCAACTTCACCCGTGCGCGATACGGACAGCGCCCGGCCCGCTGCGGCTCAGAAGAACGCCTGCAGGCCGGTGATGGCGCGGCCGAGGATCAGCGCGTGGATGTCGTGCGTGCCCTCGTAGGTGTTCACGGTCTCGAGGTTCGCCGCGTGACGCATGACGTGATACTCGATCTGAATGCCGTTGCCGCCATGCATGTCGCGGGCGGCGCGCGCGATGTCGAGCGCCTTGCCGCAGTTGTTGCGCTTGACGATGGAGATCATTTCCGGCGCCATCTTGCCTTCGTCGAAAAGCCGTCCGACGCGCAGCGACGCCTGCAGCCCGAGCGATATCTCCGTCACCATGTCGGCGAGCTTCTTCTGAACGAGCTGCGTCTGGGCAAGGGGACGGCCGAACTGCTTCCGGTCGAGCGTGTACTGGCGGGCGCGGTGATAACAGTCCTCGGCGGCCCCCATCGCGCCCCACGAGATGCCATAGCGCGCGCGATTGAGACAGCCAAAGGGACCTGAGAGTCCCTGCACGTTAGGCAGGAGCGCGCTCTCGGGCACAACGACGTTGTCCATCACCACCTCGCCGGTAATGGAGCAGCGCAGGCTGAGCTTGCCGCTAACCTTGGGCGCTGAGAGGCCCTTCATGCCCTTCTCGAGAATGAAGCCCTTGATCCCGCCGCCGTGCGCCTCGGACTTCGCCCAGACCACGAACACGTCCGCGATTGGCGCGTTCGAGATCCACATCTTGGTGCCGTTGAGCCGATAACCGTCGGCGACCTTCTCCGCGCGAGTCTTCATGCCCCCGGGATCGGAACCGGCATCGGGCTCGGTGAGGCCGAAGCAGCCGACCCATTCGCCGCTGGCGAGCCGGGGCAGGTACTTCAGTCGCTGCTCTTCTGAGCCGTAGGCGTAGATCGGGTACATCACGAGCGAGGACTGCACCGAGTTCATGGAGCGGTAGCCCGAATCGACGCGCTCGATCTCGCGCGCCACGAGGCCGTAGGAGACGTAATTGGCGCCCGCGCAGCCGTATTTCTCCGGGATGGTCACGCCGAGCAGACCGAGCGCACCCATCTCACGGAAGATCTCGCGATCGGTCGTTTCCGAAAGATAGGCCTCCGTGACGCGCGGCAGGAGCTTGGACTGGCAATATTCGCGCGCGGTGTCGCGGATCATCCGCTCGTCGTCACTGAGCTGGTCGTCGAGCAGGAACGGGTCGTCCCAACTGAACTGGTTTTTGGGGCTCTTGGCCACGGGCGCTTCTCCTGCTCTTCGGTTTCCACTCGGGTTGTCTGCGCTGAGGAAACGCCGCCGCGCCCCCGTGTCAAGCGCGCGGCATCAACCGCCTCGCCCGCGGGCGAAGCCTGACAGGATCCCGGGACAGGCCCGGCCGGAAGGCGGGCGCCGCGATCCGCGCCCCTCGACCGGGCGCCCGGTATGGCCGGCCGGCACACAGGCCGGCCGGTCACTGTGCGATGAAGCCGCCGTCGACGACGATCTCGGCGCCCGTGATGTAGGACGCCTCGTCCGAGGCCAGGAACAAGTTGGTATTTGCGACTTCATCGACCTCGCCGAAGCGCCCCATCGGAATCGCCTTCAGAACTCGGGCGCGAACTTCCGGATCGGCGCTGAGCTTCGAGGTCTTCATCGGCGGCATGACGCCGGGGTGGACCGAGTTGACGCGGATATTGTCGCGGCCGAACTGGACCGCAGCGGCCTTGGTCATGGTGCGCACCGCGCCCTTGGCGGCGTTGTAGCCCATGTGCACGAAACTCTGACCGGCAATCCCGGAGATCGACGAGATGTTGACGATCGAGCCCTTGCGGGCCTTCTGCATCTCGGGGATCACGGCGCGCATTCCGAGAAAGACCCCCTTGGCGTTGATCTCCATCTGCTCGTCCCAGGTCTTGAGCGAGAAGCGGTCCGGATCGGAGCCCGAGACGCCGGCATTGTTGACAAGAATGTCGATGCGGCCGTGCGCCTTGACGGTCTCGGCGACGACCTTCGCCCAGTCGGCTTCTTTCGAGACATCGTGTCGGATGAACTGCGCCCGGTTGCCGATCTCGCGGGCGACGCGTTGGCCGTCGGCCTCACTGATGTCGGTTAGCACGACAAACGCTCCTTCCCGCGCGAAGATGCGCGCGGTCGCAGCTCCCATGCCCGAGGCCGCGCCGGTCACGATGGCAACTTTGTCCTTGAGCCGCATGGCGTTACTCCCCTCGTTGCAAGCGTCTCTGCTCGCGTGCCGTTAGGCCTCGTCCGGCTTGGAACCGGCACGCCGTGGAAGCGGCAACTATCGCAATGTCTGGTCGCGGCAGGAAGTGTCCGCAGCGCAGGGCACTGCGCTGCGCGCTATGGCCCGCCGCGCGACACAAGAAAAAGGGCGCATCCCGTCAAGGGAGCGCCCCATCTCTCAGGCTCTGGCCTGCGGCTCGCGCCGCGGCCCGGCGGTCATTTGCGGTCGCTGCCCGCGAAGGCACGATGGACGGCTTCGCTCGGGTCCATCCCTCGCCGCACCAGCCGCTTGTAGTCGGCCTCGGCGCGCCGGCCATCCGCAAACGCCTCGATCAACGTCACCAACAGCCTGCCGAACCCCCCACCCCCGCCACGGACGGCGCGCGAGGGCATGAAGTCCAGCGCCTCATCGTAAGCCTTTGTGCTCATGTTCAATTATCCTTAGTTTGGACCCTGTTTCTCGGGTCCTTTTGTGTGTTGCAACATGGTATCGACGATGCCGCTTTGCAACGCACAATGTCCGCACCGAGCCATGCAGAATTTGCAATCCATGAAAAATATAAGAAGTTCAGATTGTTAGGCTGCGCCCAAAGCGATGCAGCCGAACCGTGATGCAAGTCAGTCCGGTCATTAATCAAATGTTCAGACAACGCGCAGCGTGCCGGTCCCCGGTTCGCAGCAGACCAATTCGCCCGTTCGAATCACCCCCGTGATGTCGACGTCAAACCGGTCGATCAGCGGCAGTTCCGCGAAAGCCGCACCCTGCGCCATGATCGGATTGGCGAAGTTCAGGATGAGCGCCTTGGGGGCACGGCCGCTCTGGACCATCTCCCGCAACATCCAAGCGGTGGCAACGCCGCCCTTCGCCACGTTCAGAATCAGGATCTTGCCGACATAGCTCTCGCCGAAGAGCTTGTGGGACGGGCGCGAGAAGACGCCCGTCTTCAGGTCGAGATCGTAGCGGGCCGAGAAGTTGTCGCGGGCGACCAGGGCTTCGCCGACTACCGTCGAGCCGGGTCCCGGATGGCCGCGATAGACGCGCTCGGAGCGGGTCATTGCGGCCTCCCGACGATTCTGCCAGCCACCGCACTCTCGACGCAGGCCGCCATGCTGTCGAGGACCGGCTCGTAACCGTAGCCGCCCAGGATGTTGACGATCTTCGCCGAGTTGGACATGAGCCGGGTCCAGCCGTTCGCCTGACCGATCTCGCGGGCATACATCTGATAAAAGCAGACCCCCGACAGGACGGTGGCGCCGGACTGCTCGATGCGGGCGGTGATCCCCATCCGGTCGGCCGCCGACTTGATGTCGGGCGAGGTCGCCGCAAGCAGCGTAACCTTCGGCGAGACGCGGCGGCCGTCGAGGAGTCCGGCAAGCGTCTGCATCTCGAACAGTGACAACTGCGGCGCCGCGAAGACGACCACGTCGAGGCGATCGTCCTTCGGGCGATACGACGACATCAAATCTGCAATGTCGCTCCTCGAAAGCTTGTGGGCGCGTGGCGTCGGACGATCATCGAATGCCGCCGCAAGGCTCGGTGCCTCCGGGGTCACGCCGACCATGTGGAACAAAGGCGTCGATCCGAAGCTCGCCAGCGCGGCGCCGAACTGCTTCATCTCGTCGGAGGCGATCGGTGCCGACAAGCCGGCGAGCACCGGCACATCCCAGTAGGAGCCCATCGCGCGACCGATGACGCCGCCGAGCGCCCCCCATTCGGCGAGGTCGCGCGGTCGGTCGGCAATCTCGAAGAGGTGCGTGCCGCGACGGTGAGCGTCCAGGTGATAGCCATAGCGTGGCGTGCGGCCGGTCAGCGCGGCAGCGAGCGCCGAAGGCCCGCCTTCAAAATTGGTCCGCGCGCCGAGCACGCTGTTGGCGTAGATCGACGAGCCGGTATCGCCGAAGGCGACATGCTCGCCCTTCACCGGCGGAATCACCGACTGATAGTTGATGCAGGTGTTTGTCATCATGACGCCGAGCGCCTCGAAGGCGGCCGTCGCCCGGCGCTCGAGGTCGGCCATGGCCTCGGTCTGGCCGAGACGCTTGTAGGCGGCGAAGTCGACGCCGCGCGGATCGGTCACGGTAGGGATGCGCACGCGCCGCTCGGTCCACGGCAGACGTGCGAGCGACTCGAGATAGGCGACGCCGGAGAGACCGAGGGCCTCGGGATCGGCCATGATGTGGACCTGCGACACCGCCACCGTGTCGGCGGCATCGAAGAAGCGGCCGACCTTGACGATCTGCTGCATCGCCTGCTGGCGGGCGGGCCCCTCGGCGCCTGCCAGCATGGCTTCCTCCTCTTCGGTCAGTCGCATTTCCCATCCCCCGAACGTGACTATGCCGTCGCCGCACGAATCGGCGGGCGCTCAGTTGACCGCACCCGTCGTCGAACGAAAGTTCGTCCCGGCCGTCGCCGCCGGCGCCGATCACACCATCAGGTTGACGGTCACGTTCTTTCGCTGCGTGAAGCTGTCGAGCATTCCCTCCAGCGAGTGCTCGCGGCCGATCCCCGACTGCTTGACACCGCCATAGGACTGGCCGGGGAACTGTCCCAATCCCTGATTGACCTGCACCCAGCCGGCCTCGATGCGGTGCGCAGTCCTCAGGCCGCGCCCGATGTCGTGCGTCCAGACATAGCCGGCGAGACCGTAGTGCGTGTCGTTCGCCATCCGAATCGCTTCTTCCTCGTCCGTCCAGCGGATGGCGACCAGGACCGGCCCGAAAATCTCCTCGCGGGCCATGCGCCAGTCGTTTGCAGCGTTTGCGAAGACCGTTGGCAGGGCGAAGTAGCCTTTCGAAAGCGGCCCTTCCTTCGGCGGCAGGCCTCCAAGCAGAACCTTGGCTCCTTTGAGGTTGAGTCCCTCCTCGACGTAGCCGCACACCTTCCGGAACTGCTTTTCGTTGATGATCGCGCCGATATCGGTCGTCTCATCGAGCGGATCGCCGATTTTCAGCTTGGCGAGCTTTGCCGTCAGCTTCGCCAGGAAGTCGTCGAAGATGTCGGCGTGCAGGAAGAGACGGGAGCCCGCCGTGCACGATTGGCTCTGCCGCGTAAAGCGCATGGCGGCGATGATGCCGTCGACCGCCCAGTCCTCGTTGGCGTCGGGGTAGACGATGGATGGGCTCTTGCCGCCGAGCTCGAGGCTGACCGGCACGATGCGATCGGCAGCCGCGCGCATGATGATCTTGCCGACTTCGGTGGAGCCGGTGAACGAGAGCTTGCGCACCGTCGGATGGGCGGAGAGCGCGGCGCCCGCCTCCTCGCCCAGTCCGGTGACGACGTTAACGACGCCTTTGGGGAGAAGCTCGGCGCAGATTTTCGCGCACATCAGCACGCCGAGGGGGGCGTCCTCGGCGGCCTTGAGCACCAGCGTGTTCCCCGCGCAGAGCGCCGGCGCGATCTTGAGAGCGGCGAGCGCCACGGGCGCGTTCCACGGGATGATCGCCCCGACCACGCCGATCGGCTCGCGCCGGGTGTAGGAGAGGACGTGCTCGCCGAGCGGGATGGTCTCGCCCTTGAGCTCGCTCGCAAGGCCGCCGAAGTAACGGAAGATATCGACGGCGCTCTTGGCCTCGCCCCGCGCCTGGGTGCGGATGGCGTTGCCGGTCTCCTCGGCCAGGATGCGGGCAAGCTCCTCGACGCGCGCCTCCAGCCGGTCGGCGATCTGTTGCAGCAGGCGACCGCGATCGCGCGGCACGACGCGGCTCCACAATGGGAACGCGGCGGCGGCAGCCTTGACGGCCCGGTCAACGTCCTCGCCGCCGCCGCGCGGCACGAAGGCAATGGTCGTGCGTGTCCCGGGCGCTTCCACGGCCAGCTCGCGGCCGTCGGCGGCCGCGACCCACTCGTTGTTGATGAGCATCCGGTGGGACGGCACCTTGGTCGATGTCGCAGTGACGGGTGCGTTCATGGCTCTACTCCTTCAGATTTCGTCGCATCAGGTGCCCTATCCGCCGGCTTGTGTTGACGCCGTTTGACGGGCCGTAAGGCATCCGGGCCACCTGGGAATCGTACCGCCGGTGTCCGGCCGGGACCTGGGGCAAGCTTATACCGGCAGCCTAGCTGCCGCAGGTCGTGTGCGAAAGTGCGTCACGCTGCGTCGCCGGCCCCCGCCGAGCGGCGATACAAGGCATCCCCCGCTGCGGTGGCGGGCTCGAGCCGCAATGCCGCGCTCAATTCATCCGGTCCGAAGCGGCCACCAAGTGGCGCGGCGCCTCGCCCTTGAACACCCGGACCGCATTGGCGACGGCGCGCGCGATGGCCGTCTCCCGCCATCCCTTCACGGAAGCCGAGTTATGGGGCGAAGCGACGACGTTTGGCAGCGTCATGAACGGATGATCCATGCGGAAGCAGCCATGGCGAACCGGCTCTACCCACCACGCATCGATGCAGGCCGTGAACGCCGCGTTCGCCACGAGATGGGCATAGAGCGCCGCCTCGTCGACGATCTCGCCGCGGGCAAGGTTGACCAGGATGGCGTCCGGCTTCATGCGCGAAAGCTCGCGCGCGCCGATCAGGCCGGCCGTCGCCCGGGTCAACGGCAGGCTAAGCACCAGAACGTCGGCGGCGGCGAGCAGCTGGGCGAGATCGCCGGTGCTCCCGATCCAATCGACCGGTTCCGCCGTCCGGCCGCTCCGGTTGACGGCATGCACCTTGAGCCCGAGGGCACGCATGAGCCGGGCGGTCGCGACGCCGATGCCGCCGAAGCCCAGAATCCCGCACGTCGCGCCGGCCAGCATTCGGTTCGGCCGGAACTGGTCGAACTCTCCCCGTTCGAGCTTCTTGTGCTCCACGACAAGGCGCTTGGCCGCTGCAAACGTCATGGCAACGGCGTGCTCGGCCATCGGCTCGGCATATCCACCGCCGTTGCAGGCAATCGGCAAGCTGTCGGGAAAGCCGGACAACGGAATGTGATCGACGCCGGCCGTCACGAACTGAAGAAGCCGTGCTCCGAAAATGAGCGGCAGCTCGTCGGGCGCGAGTTCATCGCGCGTGTTGCGGGCAAGCACCACCGTCGCCTCGCCAAGCGCGGCGCGCCGGGCCCCCGCTGGCACGTCAGAGAGATGAACGATACGGGCCGAACCTCCGACGGTGCGGACGATCACCGCGCGGATGCGGTCGTCCGCCGGCATCGTCACGAGAAGCATGGGGTCCTTCATACTGTGCAAGCCTGCTCTGTCGTCGCCGAATGCCGGGCCTTTCTTGCCTGCTTGCGCGCCGGATGGCAAACCTCCGGCACGCCACCGCCGGACACCACCCGCAAGGAGCACAACAATTGCCTGAGTTTCGCGATCTCGGCGTGCGCCTTGCCGCACTCCTCGATCATCTCGGTCTCCAAGCGGCGCACTTCGCCACGCAGATGCCGGGCGATCTCGCCGCTCTCGCACAAGGCACGCCGCAACGAATTGCCGGGGTCGTATTCGCAGTGCCCGTTCGGCTCGACCCGGCCGCGTTCCAGGCGATCGCCTCGCGCGTCGCCATCATAACCGGCGACAGCGGTGTCAGCATCCCGGTGTCGCAGGCGGCCTGTAAGCGACTGGCCGGCGCGACACTGATCGAGCTCCGGAACTATCTGACGACCGGCTGGTCGGACGTCGCAAGGGACAGACCGGACGAGCTTGCAACCGCCATGATCGAGCACCTCGGGCGCGGTTTCACGCCCGATGCTGAGGGGCCCGCGAGATCTGTCCCCCGCCACGGTCAGCACGCTGGCATCAGCTATCGGATCGAAGGCAGCGGACCGGCACTCGTGCTGATGCCGTTCTTTCTGGCCGCCTCGCAGTGGGCGCCAATAACGGCGCGACTTGCAGAGCGGTTCAGCGTGATCACCGTCGGCGGTGCGCACATCGGCGGCGTCGCCATTCTGGAGGAGCGCGCCGGTGCGCCAACCTATCAGGCAATGTTCCGCACCCTCGTCGATTTCCTGGCGCCGCCGAAAGAAGCACATGTCCTGGACGTCGGCTGCGGCTCCGGCGCGCTCGGCCGCCAGCTCGTCGGACGGCTGCGACGGGACGTGCGGCTCACGTCGGTCGACCTCAATGCGTATCTTCTTGGCGAGGCGAAGGCCCTTGCTCAGTCCGAAGGTTTGGCCGAGGCGATGACCTTCGTTCGCGCCAGCGCGGAACACTTGCCGTTTGCCGATTCGACGTTCGACTGCGCCTTCAGCGTCACGGTCCTTGAGGAGTGCGACGCCGATCGTGCGATCGGCGAGCTCAAGCGCGTCGTGAGGCCTGGCGGGAGCATCGGAATCGTGGTGCGGGCGATCGACCTGCCGCAGTGGTGGAACGTCGATATCCCGGGCGAACTGGCCGCGAAAGTGAACATCCCGCCGCAATCGATCGGACCTCGAGGGGTTGCGGACCGGAGTCTGTACGCACGAATGCTTTCCGCCGGCTTGACCGGGCTCAGAGCTTTCCCGTCGCTGCTCACGCTCGATACGCCCGGCAACAGCGTCTGGCGCTACCGCGAGGATCACCTGCTCGGGACGCTCACGCCCGCCGAGATCGAAACGTGGATCGCGGCGCGCGAGGCGGCGAGAGCGGCCGGCGTGCTCATGCAGGCGAACCCCATGCACTGCGCCGTCGCCCGCAAGCCCGAATGATGGATCACGCTGCCCGGTCGGCGGCGATGAACCAGTCGGCGATCTCGCTGGAGGTCAGGAAGACGGTGTCGCTGCGCGCCTGCAGGAGATCGAGCGCTTTCTCCATGTAGTACACACGGTGCGGCACGCCAATGATGTGCGGATGCAGGCCGAACGTGATGATGCGGGGTTGTGTCTCGATCTCGCGCTCGATCACTGCGAGCGTCGCTTCGAGGCGGCGCAGCATCTCGTCGCTCGACTGGCTCTGCACCACCCAGATCGGCACGTCGTTGAGCTCCCACGTATAGGGTAGCGAAAGCAGCGGCCCGTGCTTCGTCGTGATCCAGCACGGCAGGTCGTCGATCACCCAGTCGTGCGTGAATTCGACGCCGGCGGCCTTCAGAACATCGGGCGTGGCGTCGGTCTCGGCGCCGCCGGCGCCGAACCATCCGCGCGTCCGCTTGCCGGTGACCCGCTCGAGGCGTTCGAGGCAGCGGCGGATTTCGGCTTCCTCGTTCTCGACGTGCTTCAGCGACCGCTGGAACCAGCCGTGGCCGACGAACTCCCAGCCGGCCGCCAGCACCTCTTCGGTGAGCGACGGATAGATGTCGGCCACCTGGGCGTTGAAGAAGGTGGTCGCCCTGATCCCGCGCCGGGCGAGCATCGTGAGGCAGCGCGGCATTCCCGCGCGCAGTCCGTACTCGACCCAGGAGAAATTCGGCAGGTCGGGCGGCGGCACCTGGGCGCCGTGCGGTGGCGGCAGGATACCGCGCGGCATCGGCCGTTCGAACGGCCAGTATTCGATGTTCATGACGACATTGACCATCAGCGGCTTGCCCGGGATCGGGGCCAGCCGCTTGCGGCGGCTCGAGAGCTCGAAGGGGATGCGGGGATTTGAGGCCATGGCTGAGGTCCGGGCTCGGCGGCGGATCGCGTGCGAGACTACGCGGCAATGCGCCGTCGGCACAATCGGGCGCGCTGCGCTGCGGGCATCCGCAGCCGAGGGGTTGCCGGACGAGCCTGCCTCAGGCACGCTGTCTCCGCATGTCGCAAGCTGACCCATACCCCGCCGCCCCCGACCTCACCCCGAACCTGCCGGACGTGGTGGCAGACGTGCGCGAGCTCTTCGAGCGCTATGAGCAGGCGCTCGTCGACAAGGACGTCGCCGTGCTCGACGAGACCTTCTGGAACAGCCCGCATACCATCCGGTATGCGCTGCATGAGAACGGCTACGGCTTCGAGGAAATTCACGGCCATCGCGTCGCCCGGCCACCCGGGCCCGGCATCAAGGAACGGCGCATCCGCCTCGAAATCCTGACGCTCGGCCGAAGCTTTGCTACGGTGAACCTCGAATTCAAGGTGCGCGGGCGCGACCTCATCGGCAGACAGAGCCAGACCTGGGTGAACTTTCCGGGACTCGGCTGGAAAGTCGTTTCCGCCCACGTCTCGACCGTCAATGATGCACCGCTGTGGTAATCGCCTCGTGAGTTCACGTTCTCCTGCCGCCCACTACGTCGACCCCGCCACCGGCGCCCGCTTTCCGCTCGCCGTCCCGCGCTGGCGCTCGGATGCCGGCGGGCCATTGATGCTGAGCGAACTCCCCGGCCTCAGGCGATCCGACATCGACACCAGCGTGCGATCGCTCTGGCGCTACCGCAGGGCGTTTGCCGTCGAAATCGCGCAGCCGGTGACTCTCGGCGAAGGCCTGACGCCGCTCGTCCAGAGCCGCTTCCGGGGTATCACGGCCCATTTCAAGCTCGAATGGTTTGCTCCTTCCGGCAGCTTCAAGGACCGCGGTGCCAGCGTGATGGTCTCGGCGCTCCGGCACCAGGGCATCACGCACATTCTCGAGGACAGCTCCGGCAACGGCGGCGCTGCGATTGCCACGTATGCGGCAGCCGCGGGGATGCGAGCCAAAATTCTCACGCCTGCCTCGACGCAGCCCGGCAAGCTTGTGCAGATGCGGGCGCTCGGCGCCGAGGTCGAGCTGGTCCCGGGCAGCCGGCAGGCGACGGCCGATGAGGCCGTCCGGCAGGCGGATCGCATCTTCTATGCCAGTCACAACTGGCAGCCGTTCTTCCTCGAGGGCACCAAGACGCTCGCCTACGAGCTATGGGAAGACCTCGGCTTCAAGCCGCCGGACAACGTCATCATCCCGACGGGGGCCGGCAGCAACGTGCTCGGCTGCGACATCGGGTTCGGCGAGCTCCTGCGCGCAGGCGAGATCGAAAGGCTGCCGCGGCTCTTTGCGGTGCAGCCTGAGAACTGCGCGCCGATCGACGCTTGCTTCAAGCGGGGCGCCAGCGCACTCGATGGCTTCGTCGCCAAGCCGACGATCGCCGAAGGAACAGCGATAGCGCGACCGGTCCGGCTTCGCGAAAACCTGGCGGCGATCCGCCGCTCGGGAGGCGCCACCGTGACGGTCAGCGAGGAGGAGATCGTCGCGGCGACCCTGGCGCTGCCGCGCGAGACAGGCCTTTACGCGGAGCCGACCAGCGCCGCCGCGGCGGCGGCGCTGAGCAAGCTCGCAGCGAGCGGCGCGATCGCCGCCGGCGATGTGACCGTCGTGGTGCTCACGGGAACCGGCCTCAAGGCGACGCCAAGGATCGGCGAGCTCATCGGGGCTGCGGGATAGCCTCGGCAAGGGATCGGACAGCCATGCTGCAACAAGCGATCGATCTCCTGGCCGAGGCGGACGAGCTGAGCACGCTCCTCAGGCCGCTGCCCGATGCCGACTACGAGCGCGTCACGGCGTTCAAGCACTACACGATCAACGACGTGCTGCGGCATCTGCACCAGGGCGATTACATGGGCGAACTCGCAATCGAGGGGCGCGAGGCGTTCGAGACCTGGTATCGGGGGCGCCAGCAGCGGCGCGCCGCGGGTGTTTCGACCCGGGACGATGCGCGCCTGCAGTTCGGCCATCTTGCCGGCCGGGCGCTGCATGACGCCTGGCGGGCGAAGCTCGATGTGCTCGCCGACAAGCTCGGCCGCATGGATCAGAATGCCCGGCTGCCGTGGGCGGGGCCGGACATGGGCGTCAGGATGTTCACGACCGCCCGGCAGATGGAAGTGTGGGCGCACGGCCAGGAGATCTTCGACGTGCTCGGACGCGAGCGCCAGCCGACGGATCGGCTGAAGAACATCGCGGTGATCGGGGTGCGCACGTTCGGTTGGACGTTCGCAAACCGGGGACTGCCGGTGCCCGAGACCCCACCCTATGTGCGGCTTACCGCGCCGAGCGGCGCCGTGTGGGAGTGGAATCCGCCTTCGGATCGCAACGCCGTTCTTGGCAATGCGCTTGAGTTCTGTCAGGTGGTGACTCAGGTGCGCAACATCGCCGACACCCACCTGAGGGTCATCGGCGAGACCGCACAACGCTGGATGGCGATGGCGCAGTGCTTCGCCGGCCCGCCCGAAACGCCGCCGCCGCCGGGCCTGCGGCGTCGCGCCGACGTGGCATAAGGCCTGGGGCGCTTGAGAAGCGGGAAAGAACGTATGGCTGACAGCTACGACGTCGTCATCATCGGCGCAGGCCCGGCCGGTCTTGCCGCCGCGAGAACCATCGCGCGCGCCGGCGCGCGAACCGCGCTTGTCGACAAGATGGGGCCCGGAGGGCAGCTTCTGAACATCGGCGAAATACGTGGATCGGCCCTTGCGCCGGCCGGGACGCGGGGACCCGATCTCATCGCGACGTTGGTCGATGAAGTAACGGACGCCGGCTGCGAGCTGCTTGTGGACGAGGTGACCGCCATTGCACCCGCCTGGACAGTGACCATGCTCGATCAGGAAGTCCGGTCGAGTGTCGTGGTTTTGGCGACGGGGATGGAGCAGGGCACGACCGGCCTCGCCAACGAGGCGCAATTTAAAGGGCACGGCGTTTCTCATTGCGCCGAGTGCGATGGGCCGCTCTACGCCGGCAAGCGCGTCGTTGTTGCCGGTTCGGACCGATGGGCGATGCAGGAGGCCTTCGACCTCGCCAGCGTCGCCGGACACGTGACGCTGGTGACGGAGCCCGGCTGCGCCCCCCTGTCCGAAGCTCCCGCGCGCCCCCTCGATCAGCGCGGAAATCTGACTTGCATCGCAGGTCGCATTGCGGATCTCAAGGGCGCGGAACGTCTTGAAGAGGTCGTCGTCGAGGGGGTGAGCGGGCGCGCGGCGCTGCCCGCGGCCGGCCTCTTCGTCTACAGCAACCGCCGGGCGGCAACCGGCATCGCCGGGCTCGACGGCGTCCTGTCGCAAGACGGCTTCGTCGTCGCGCAGGCCGATGGGACGACTGCGGCGGCGAGGCTCGTCGCCTGCGGCGACGTGCGCATGAACGCCATGCACTGTATCGACGCGGCGATTGCGGACGGAGAGCGGGCCGGGCAGAATGCGCTTCGCCAGCTGGCGGCGTTTGCCGGCCGTTAGCGGCGATTGCGCCCGAGAGGAGCGACTTGTCATGCGCATCGTCAACCCGACCTTCGGTCTCGCCAGTGTCACGACCGAGCGATCGAACGCCGGCGCCGTGGACTGGCGGCGCGACGGCATTGCGCTGTTCTCGAATTCCAAGCCCAATGCGAAGGATCTGCTCGAAGGGCTCAGGCTGAAACTCGCCACCATCCGGCCCATCGAGGGGATCGACTTCTACTACAAGGACACGGCGAGCCGACCGGCGCCGGCCGCTACGCTCGAGAACATCGCGCAGAAGCACCGCGCCGCGCTGCTCGCGCTTGGGGATTGAGGCTCGTGCTCATCGTGGAGTTTCCACGACAGCGTCGAACTCGAGAAGCGCGGCGTCACCGCCTATGTCATCGCCACGGAGACATTCCGTCCGCTGGTGCTGGCACAGGCCAAGGCGCGCAAGGTCGAGCCGCGGCTCTTGGTGGTCAAACATCCGGTCGGCGGTCTCAACGCGGAGGAGCTCGCCGAGCGGATCGACGCTGCCTGGGCGGCGCTCGCCAAGATCATCGGTCCATGACGAAGCCCTGCGCTGCCGTGCTCCGCTCGACCCGTCGGGACGCAACGTAAGATTGGTTTCCAGCTTGCGGCGCGCACAAAGAGGCTTAACGAAGGAGGACGCCATGCGCAACAGGATACTCGCCATTGCCGCCGCGGCGGCTGGAGCCGCCCTTCTCGCCACGCAGGTGCTCAAGGCGCAACAGCAGGCGCCGACTCCGCCGCCGATCACACAGGGCGCCGGGAACATTAAACGCACGCCCCTGCAAAAGTTCGACGTTCCCGGAACGAACTACGAGACGGTGATCGGCCTGGCCGAGGTGGTGGCGAACGTGAACATCGGCCGACACACACACCCCGGCCCGGAGTCGGGCTACGTGCTCGAGGGCGAGATGACGCTCTTGATCGACGGCCAGCCGCCGCGGCCGCTCAAGGCCGGCGACAGCTACCTTGTGCCCGCCGGCGCCATCCACGACGGGAAGTCTGGGCCAACAGGCGCGAAAGTGATCGCCACCTACGTCGTCGAAAAGGGAAAGCCGCTTGCCACGCCCGCGAAGTAACCGTGCGGTTGCGGCGAAGTCATCGGAGCACGCTTGCAGATGAGTGCAGCGACAGACAGCGAGGTTCTCGAGATCGGCGACCTCGACGGCGAGGCCTGGACCGAATTCGCGATTGCGCAAGGTTGGAGCGACGGATTTCCGCTCGTTGTGCCCACCGAGGAGGCTGTTGATCGTTTCATCGCTCAGTCGCGCGGCGACAACGAAACCTTTGCGCCGATCTCGCCGCGACAGGTCATCCCGACGCTGAAGAGCCTTGCGGCGAACGCCGTTATGGCCGGCTGCAAGCCCGAGTATTTCCCGGTGGTGCTGGCCGGGCTCAAGGCGGTGCAGGACCCCTCTTACAATCTGCACGGGACGCTTGCCACGACTCACCCCTGCGCACAGCTCATGCTGATCAACGGACCGATCCGCAACGCGCTCGACATCAACTGCGGCGCCAATTGCCTCGGGCAGGGCCGGCGCGCCAACGCCACCATCGGCCGCGCGCTGCAACTCATTCTCCTCAACATTGGCGGCGCCAGGCCCGGCGAGATGGACCGCGCCACGCAAGGCACGCCCGCCAAGTACTCCTACTGCTTCGGCGAGAACGAGGAGGAAAGCCCGTGGGAGCCCTATCACGTGCGCCGCGGCTTTGCCGCGACCGACAGTGTGGTGACGACCATGGCGGCTGAGGCGCCGCACAACATCAACGATCATTCGAGCACCAGCGGGGACGGTCTCCTTACGACCATCGCCAACACGATGTCGCAGGTCGGCTCCAACACCATTTACCTCGGCGGGCCCTGCTTCGTCGTTCTGGGGCCCGAGCACGCCCAGACCATGCACCGGGACGGACTTTCACCCGAGAGCATCCAGGAGGCGCTGTTCCACAGGTCGCGCGTGCCGGTCGATCGCGTTTCGCGCGAGAACATCAAACGCTGGGAGGAGATGGACCGGTTCCCGAAGAACGGCTGCTACACGATCGGGGACAAGCCGTCTGACATCAACATCGTGGTTGCTGGTGGCGCCGGCAAGCACTCGTCCTACATCACCTCGTTCGGCAACACAGGCACACCGTCCGTGCGCATCCGCCATGGCTGATCCGGCTTGGCGGGAAGCGATCCCGGACGAGTGGCCGGTCGTCTCTCAATCGGCCGGCTGGGAGGAAGCCCAGACTGCGCTTGACGCCGCCGGGCTTGGCGACGGCCTGCCGCTCGTGCCGCCAACTGAGCAGCGACTCGCCGCCATGCTGGCGCAAGCGGACGATCCGACAGCCGTCCACGGTGCCATGCCGCCGCATTTCGGCAGTGTGACCGCAGCCGCCGTTGCCTACTGCGCCACAATTGCGGGATGCGAGCCCGCCCATCTTCCTGTCGTCCTGACGGCGGCCGTGGCCTTGCTCGAGCCCGAGTTCAATCTGCTCGGCATCGCGACGACCACCGGCTCCGCCGCCATTGCGACCGTCGTGCACGGGACGCTCGCCGGGCGGCTTGGCATGAACGCCTCGATCAACTGCCTTGGACCCGGAAACCGGGCCAACGCCAGCATCGGCCGGGCGGCGAGCCTCGTTCTGCGCAACATCGGCGGCGCGCGCGCCGAAAGCGGCGACATGGCGACGCTCGGCCAGCCGGGCAAGTACGGCTTCTGTTTCGCTGAAGGAGCGGGAATTGGCTGGCCGCAGATGCCGGAGCGCGCCGGGTTCTCGGCCGGCGACGAGACGATCAGCGTGCTCGCTGTCTCGGGCACCGCCGAAGTGCTGCCGGCGGATGGCCGCGACAGCCCGGAAGCGATCCTGGACCCGGTCGCGGTCTCGATGCGCGCCGCGTTCCGCGTCAACGGTGCGGCCAGGCAGCCGGAACCCTCGGAGCAGGTCTTCATCCTGCCACCGGAGCTTGCGCGCCAGATCGCCGGGCACGGCTGGGACCTCACGCGCGTCCAGCGCTACCTTTTCGAGGCGACGCGGGTGGACGGTCGAGCAATCGCACCATCGCCGTGCGGCGTGGTGCCAATCGTCACCGGCGGGCCGGGCGTCAAGATGGCCCACCTGCCGCTTTGGGGCGGCGGCACGCGGATCGTAACGCGCGCGCTGGTGAGGCCGTAGGGCACACCTCCCGTTTCGCAGACAGCCGCCCTAAACACGGGCCGCAAACGGACAACGTCAGTAGATGGTGTCCTTCAGCCGCTGCGGATAGTTTGCATCATAGCTGGCGCCGTCGATCTCACCTTTTGAGAGCCGCGCCAGAATCTCGCCCGTGGAGGGAAGCGCGGTCCGCGGGATCTGCGTCGCCGGGTCCCAGATGCGGCCGCGCACGAAGGCCTTCGGGCACTGAAAGTAGACGCGCTCGGCCATGACCTTGATGACGGTGCGCGGCAGCTTGTCGCCCCGCTCGCCCATCGCGAACGACTGGCGCAGGTCGAGGTCATCGAGGATTTCCGCACGGCCGTTGATGCGCAGCGTGTTGCCGATCCCCGGAATGATGAACAGGAGCGAAATGCGCGGATCGCGGACAAGGTTGCGCAGGCTGTCGACACGGTTGTTGCCGAGCCTGTCCGGGATGAGCACCGTGCGGTTGTCCGCGATGCGGCAGAATCCCGGAGGATCGCCGCGCGGCGAGCAGTCGAGCCCTTCGGGCCCGACCGTCGCGACGATCACGAACGGCGACTTCTCGATGAAGGCCGCATAGTCCGCCGAAATATGGTCGATTTCCTTCACAACGGCGGCGCGAGCCGGCGCTCCGTAGAGTCTGTCCAGTTCCTCCTCGGTCGTAATGCGCGGCATTGAGGGTCCTCCGGCTCGCCATATTCGAGGCGCGAGCTTATCCTGGCATCCTCGAAGCGCCAAACCCGCGCGACCATCCGCGAACGATGCCGGAGACGCCCGATGCCGTTGCCGATTTTGCCGACCTCGGTCGTCGGCAGCTACCCGCAACCCGACTGGCTGATCGACCGCTCGAAGCTCGCCAAGATCGTGCCGAGGACGCGCGTTCCCGAGTTGTGGCGCATCCCCGAGCCCTGGCTCCGCCAGGCCCAGGACGATGCGACGATCGTTGCAATCCGCGACATGGAGCGGGCCGGTATCGACATCATCACCGACGGGGAAATCCGGCGCGAAAGCTACTCAAACTATTTTGCCACGGCATTGGAAGGCATGGACTGCGACAACCCCGGTTTTGTGACGGCCCGCTCCGGCGCGATGACCCCGGTGCCTCGCGTCGTCGGAAAAATCCGGCGGCGAGGTCCGGTCGAGGTGCGCAACGTCGAGTTCCTGCGCGCCAACACATCTCGGACGGCCAAGATCACGCTGCCCGGCCCCTTCACCATGGCGCAGCAGGCAGTGGACGAGCATTACCGGGACGAGGAAGCTCTCGCCATGGACCTTGCCCAAGCGGTCAACGAGGAGGCACGCGATCTCGTCAGGGCTGGTGCGCAGGTGATCCAGCTCGACGAGCCGTGGGTCCGCCAGAACCCGGACGCGGCACGCCGCTACGCGGTGAAAGCGATCAACCAGGCGCTCGCAGGCATCGCTGTCCCGACCGTCGTACACATCTGTTTCGGCTATGGCCTGGTCGTTCCCGGCGAGACCAAGCCCACGACTTACGCTTTCCTTCCGGAACTCGCGGACAGCATCGCCGAGACCATCTCGATCGAGGCGGCTCAGCCTCGCCTCGACCTCGGCGTGCTGAGGGATCTTGCCTCTAAGACCGTGATGCTGGGCGTGCTCGATCTTGCCGACACGACGGTCGAAACGGCCGAACTGGTGGCGGAACGGATCCGGTCGGCACTCGCCTACCTGCCCGCCGAAAAACTCATGCCTGCACCCGACTGCGGCATGAAGTATCTCCCGAGGGAAATTGCGTTCGGCAAGCTCAAGGCGCTGAGCGATGGGGCGAAGCTGGTGCGCCGATCGCTCGGATGATGTAAAGCGGCCGTCATGCTTCACATCAACGATCTAACATACCGGATCGAGGGCAGATTGATCCTCGATGGGGCGACCGTCGGCATCCCGACCGGACACAAGGTCGGCCTCGTCGGGCGCAACGGCGCGGGCAAATCGACGCTTCTGAAGCTCGTCACGGGCGAACTCGCCCCGGATGGCGGCTCGATCACTACGGCGAGCGGTGCGCGCATCGGATACGTGGCGCAGGAGGCGCCGGGCGGCGACGAAACCTTGATCGATTGGGTGCTCGCCGCGGATCGGGAGCGCGCGCAACTCCTCGCCGAGGCCGAGACCGCGGTCGATCCCGAACGGATCGCACTCATCCAGGAGCGACTTGTCGACATCGGCGCGCACTCGGCGCCTGCGCGAGCGGCCCAGATCTTGGCCGGCCTTGGCTTCGACGAGGCCGCCCAGCGACGTCCCTGCAGGGAGTTCTCCGGCGGCTGGCGGATGCGCGTTGCGCTGGCAGCGGTTCTGTTTCTCGAGCCCGAGATCCTCCTCCTCGACGAGCCGACGAACTACCTCGATCTTGAGGGCACTTTGTGGCTCGAAAGCTACCTCAGGAACTACGCGCACACGGTGCTGCTCGTCAGCCACGACCGTGACCTGCTCAATCGCGCGGTCGGCTACATCCTGCATCTCGATCGCGGCAGGCTCACGCTCTATTCCGGCGGTTACGATGACTTCGAGGAGGCGAGGCGCGAGCGCCAGCGGCTCGAACTCAGGCTGAAGAAGAAACAGGACGACGACCGGCGGCGGATCGAGGCGTTCATCGCGCGCTTCAAGGCGAAGGCATCCAAGGCCGCGCAGGCCCGAAGTCGCATCAAGGCCCTGGCGAGGATGCAGCCGATCGCCGCCCAGGCGGAAGAACGCGTAGCTCCGTTCCACTTTCCGTCGCCGCAGAAGATGCTGGCGAGCCCAATCCTGCGTCTCGAGGATGCGGCCGTCGGCTATCTGCCGGATCAGCCGGTATTGAAGAACCTGACGTTGCGCATCGACCAGGATGACCGCATCGCGCTGCTCGGTCAGAACGGCAACGGCAAGTCGACGTTCGCCAAGCTCATCTCCGGACGTCTCGCGCCGATTTCTGGCGAGGTCTGGGGACTTGGAAGGATCACCGTCGGCTACTTCGCACAGCATCAGCTCGATGAACTGAACCCCATCGCGTCGCCCTACGCCGTCATCTCAGGCCTTATGCCCGAGGCGACGGAGGCGCAAAAGCGCGCTCGACTCGGCATCTGGGGTTTTGGGGCGGACAAGGCGGACGTACGCGCGGAGCACCTGTCCGGCGGGGAAAAGGCGCGACTTCTCCTCGCGATCGCGACGTTCCATGCCCCCCATTTGCTGATCCTGGACGAGCCGACCAATCATCTCGACGTCGACAGCCGCGAGGCGCTGGTGCAGGCGCTCAACGCCTACGAGGGCGCGGTCATCCTCATCAGCCATGACCGGCATCTCATCGACGCCTCGGCGGACCGGCTTTGGATCGTCAAGGGGGGTACGGTCAATCCCTACGACGGCGACATGGACAGCTACCGAGCAGAGCTTCTTGCCGAGCGCGGAGCCCTCAATCGCAAAGCGCCCGCCCGTGGTACGGCAAACGGCGATGCGAGGGTGAGCCGCCTCGAGCAGCGTCGGGGCGCAGCCGAGCGGCGCAAGGAGTTGGCCCCGCTCAAGAAGGCCATGCAGGAGGCGGAGAAGCTCGTCGAGCAGCTTGCAGCGGAACTCAGCCAGATCGACGCCGACCTCGCAGACACGGACCTCTATGTCCACCAGCCGGAAAGGGCGCAAAAGCTGTCCCTTGAGCGCGGTCGCAAGGGCAAGCTGCTGGCAGAGGCCGAGGAGCGGTGGCTTGCGGCAACCGAAGCCTTCGAGAATGCCGAACGCGCCGACGCCTGATGCAGGATGGCGAAAGGTGACAGGGGGGATAGGCCGGGCGCTTCGCCCGCCACCGAAGGCGAGCGAGGAGATGCTCGGGCCCACCGGGCGTCGGCGCCTCGCCGATTGGGCGGCTTGCTGTTCCCGATGGGGTCGCTCTCTCAGTTCGTTCGAGCGATCCGGTCGGCGCCAGGCACCGAGCCCAGGCGGCTCGTCGCCGCAAGTTCGAAGCGCACCAGATCGGCGGCATCGGCGCAAACATCCCCTCGTCGCCACCGCTCCGTGCCCGCGGGACCGGTCCTTGTTCGCCCCAAATGCAGCGGCGGGGCATCGGCGGCTGGGGTGCATCCGATCGAAAGTATCTATATGCGTGCATCAGCCTCCTTGCGATCCAATCCGGCTCGCACATACTTCTGCATGAAACCGCGTCGCGCCGTGTGGGCTTTGTCGAGCCCGAGCCGGCTCACTTCGAGCCTCGGCGCGTTTGTGCCGACGAGGTCTGTGCCCACCCGCCGTCAGGGCATCCCGGCCATAGCCGGGCGCAAGCTAAGGACACCGCACTCCGCACCATGACGTTATGGCAGAAATTGACGGATTTCGTCTCGTCGGCGAGCTGGCCGGGAACCTTCACCGCCGACAGCGGAGAAGCCGGCGCGGCCAACAAGAAAGCCGGCCTTCACCCGCAGGCCGATGTTCGCTTCACGATGGCGCTCATCGCGCTGCTTGCAAAAATGGCGCGCTCGGACGGCGCCGTCACCTGGGATGAGGTGGAAGCTTTCAAGCGCATCGTGTTGGTGCCGCCGGAGGAAGAGGCCAACGTCCGGCGACTGTTTGATCTCGCCAAGCAGAGCGTCGCCGGCTTCGAGGCCTATGCCCGGCAGATCGGCGCCCTCTTCCAGGGCGACGGCGTGCTTGGCCGCGACGTCGTCGAGGCGCTCTACGTCATCGCGTCGGCGGACGGCGTTCTGCACGAGCGGGAGGAAGCGCATATCGACCTGGCGGCACGCCTGATCGGCGTTCCCGCATCCGATCTCGCGCATATCCGCTCGCTCTTCGTCGCCGAAGCCTCGAGCCCCTATGCCGTTCTTGGCTTGACGCCGGACGCCAGCGCCGACGAGATCCGGGCGCGGCACCGGGCCCTTGTCTGGGAGACTCATCCGGACCGGCTGACCGCTCGCGGCATTCCGGCAGAGTTCGTCGCCGTCGCGGAGCGTAAGCTCGCGGCGATCAACGCCGCTTATGACACCATCGCCCAGGAGCGCGGGCTTTGATCAAAGAGCCTGACAGCAGACTGGTGCGGCGGGTTCACGCAGCCGCGAACTGCGAGCCGCGACGCGGCGGCGTGCGTCCGGACATGCTCCTTCTGCACTACACTGGCATGGTCTCGTGCGAACGCGCGATTGACTGGCTGGCGCGCGCGGAGTCACGCGTGTCCTGTCACTATGTCGTCGACGTCGACGGGACGATCACCCAAATGGTGGCCGAGGCCGATCGTGCCTGGCACGCCGGGGCAGGTTCCTGGGGAGGCGAGACCGACGTCAATTCGAGATCGATCGGCATTGAGATCCACAATCCCGGGCATGAACTCGGCTATCCGGATTTCCCGCTGCCCCAGATGCAGGCAGTGGCCGCACTGTCGCGCGACATCGTCAGCCGGAACGGGATTGCCCCGGAGCGCGTGCTTGCGCATTCCGACATCGCGCCGGACCGAAAGATCGATCCCGGCGAGAAATTCGACTGGGCATGGCTTGCCGGCGAGGGTGTCGGTCACTGGGTGATGCCGGAGCCGATCCTGGACGCAGTGGCGGAGCGGCTGTACGCGCCGACGCCAGCGGAAGTCGCACAGGTGCAGCGCGATCTTGCCGCTTACGGCTACGGCGTCGATGTGACAGGGGAGCCGGACGCGCGTACAGCATCTGTCGTCGCGGCCTTCCAGCGGCACTTCCGCCCGGCGCGGGTCGACGGCCGGATCGACCTTTCGACCAGGGCAACGCTCACCCGGCTGCTCGAGGCGCTGCCGGCTTGCCGTCGCGAAAGTCGCTGAGCGAAGGCGACCAATGAAGGGCCGAATGGCAGCATCGGCCGGCCCGCGACCTCACTTCGGCCGGATTTGCCCGTTGCCGCGGACGACGTATTTGAAGCTCGTCAATTGCTCGACGCCCACCGGCCCGCGCGCGTGCATGCGTCCGGTCGCGATGCCGATCTCGGCGCCCATTCCGAATTCCCCACCGTCTGCGAACTGTGTCGAGGCATTGTGGAGCACGATGGCCGAATCGACGCGGCGCAAAAACAGCTCCGCCGTATCGTGGCTTTCGGTGACGATGCAGTCGGTGTGCTGAGAGCCATAGCGGGCGATGTGCTCGATTGCTTCGTCGACTCCGTTGACGGTGCGAACCGCGATCACGGCGTCGAGAAATTCCTTCCCGAAGTCGTCCTCGGAGGCCGGCTTGACGCGCGGATCGCACGCGACCGTCGCAGTATCGCCGCGCACCTCGCAACCGGCATCGAGGAGCGCCTTGACGAGCGGCGTCAGGTAATCCGCAGGCGCACCACGATCGACCAGCAGGCATTCGGTTGCCCCGCAAACCGACGTGCGGCGCAATTTCGCGTTGAGGACCAATGGGATGGCCATTTTTAGATCAGCCCCGCGGTCGACGTACGTGTGACAAATTCCTTCCAGGTGAGCGAAAACCGGCACGCGCGCCTCCGCCTGGACCCGGGCGACCAGGCTCTTGCCGCCGCGCGGCACGATGACGTCGATGGCCCCCTCGAGCCCCGACAGCATCAGACCGACAGCCTCGCGATCTGCCGTCGGCACAAGCTGGACGGCGGCGTCCGGCAGGCCGGCGCTGGCAAGCCCGCGAAGCAGACAGTCATGAATTGCGCGGCTTGAGTGAAGGCTCTCGGAGCCGCCACGCAGGATGGCCGCGTTGCCGGACTTGAGGCAAAGGGCGCCGGCATCGGCCGTCACGTTCGGCCGACTTTCAAAGATAATGCCGATCACACCCAGCGGCGTGCGGACACGCTCTATCGCGAGCCCGTTCGGGCGTCGCCAGGAAGCCATGACGGCACCAACGGGGTCCGGCAGGGCGGCAATCTCCTCGAGACCGCGCGCGATCGTCTCGATGCGGTCCCGATCAAGCGCCAGCCGGTCGAGAAAGGAGCCGGCCGTCCCGCGGGCGCGCGCAGCCTCGAGATCTTGGGCATTGGCGGCCAGAACGGATGGTATCGCCGCGCGCAGGCAGGCAGCGGCTGCGACCAGCGCCTCATTCTTGGCCTGGGTCGAGGCCAGGGCCATCTGCCGCTGCGCCGCGCGCGCACGCCGGCCCATAGCCAGCATCACGTTCCTGATGGTGTCAAATCGCTCTGGCTTGTTCATTGCGGCGCCCAATCTTTTCCGGGCACCAATCTACACCAATGACTGCCACCAGCGAAATTTCGCGGGCCGTGCACGGCAGAAAGCTCGATCGCGGGTCCCGGCGCGATGCGACACTTCGTGATCGGAACGTGATGCCGGCCGGACGCGGGAACTGCTAGGTTCAATGGGCCTTTCAGGGCACCAAGCAGGAACGACAACGCCAGGACCGAGGTTCTCCCTTGACTGCCGACAGCATCCTCGCCCGGGTCCGTCCCGGTCGCGCAAAATTCGCCGACCCCGACACGACAGCCTCCGGGCAGCCCCGGGCGAAAGTCCAGCTGAAAAAATTGAACACCGTTTGGTTTAACACGGGCACGCTCTGCAACATCGCCTGTGTCAACTGCTACATTGAATCAAGCCCGAGCAACGACCGACTCGAGTATCTGACGTGTGGCGACGTGATCCCGTTTCTGGACGAGATCGCGGCATCGAACCTGGGCACGCGCGAGATTGGGTTCACGGGCGGCGAGCCATTTATGAACCCTCAGGTGCTCGAGATTCTCGAGGAAACACTCAAACGCGGCTTTTCGGTGCTCGTGCTCACCAACGGTTTGCAGCCAATGCAGCGGCCGAAGGTCAAGAGCGGACTCCTCTCCTTGAACAAGCGCTTTGGTTCGCGCCTCGTGGTCCGCGTGAGCCTCGATCACTACACGGCGGAGTTGCACGAAGCCGAACGGGGGGCCAGGACGTTTGCCCGCACGCTTGCCGGCCTCGACTGGCTTGCTCGAAATGGCTTCAGCCTTGCCATCGCCGGGCGAACCTGCTGGCACGAAACCGAAGCGGAGACGCGAACTGGCTATGCAGGGCTCATTGCCGGTCGCGGCTGGCCGATCAACCCCTTAGACCCAAAACAGCTGACGCTGCTGCCCGAGATGGATGGCAGCCATGAGATCCCCGAGATCACGGAGGAGGGCTGGGTCTCACTGGGCAAATCCCCCGAAGACCTGATGTGCGCCTCGAGCCGAATGATTGTGAAGCGACGCGGTGCGCCCGCCCCGGTCGTTCTGCCCTGCACGCTGTTACCCTATGACCCGCAATTTGAGATGGGGACGACGCTTACCTTGGCAGCGGATGCGGATGGCGGCATGTTCGCCAACGGAGCGGTGAAGCTCTGCCATCCCAATTGCGCGAAGTTCTGTGTGCATGGTGGCGGCACCTGCTCGTAACGCCGCAGGGGGAAACGTGGAGCACGACAGCCGCCAGCAGCGACGCAGAATCGTCCGCGAACTCATTAAGTCGGGCGAACGGACGCGCAAATCGGGACTCGATCCGCGACCGCCGGCCGCCTCGGTGCTCGCAGTGGCCCATCTCATCAAGGCGAAGCTCGAGGAGCGCGCTAACCGGCGGCGGGCAGGCGAGGCCGCCCAACTCGTCCACGATCTGTTCGAGGCCTCGCTCAGAGCATTTCCGCCTCGCGTCGAAATCGCCTGCCGTCGCGGGTGCAACTATTGCTGCCACTCCTTTGTCGCGGTTCTTGCGCCCGAGGTCTTCCGGATCGCGGCGTTGCTGCGCACGTGCCGCGATCCGCGCCTTTCGCCAGCAGCCATCGCTCAAAAGGCGGCCCCGCTCAAGGGCATCAGTGTCGAAGGGCGCATCGGCGCCAAACTCGCCTGCCCGCTGCTCGTCGACGGCGACTGCGGCGTGTACACGTCACGACCGCTGGTTTGCCGGCAGGCAACATCGCTATCGGTCACCGCCTGCCTCGACGAGTTCGAGAACCCGGACCCCAATGACCAGATCGAGATCTCGGCGGCGCATGTCACGCATGCGAGTAACGCCAATGTCATATTGATGGCGGCGCTCAAGGCGGTTGGCCTCTCGAGCGATGCGCTCGAGCTGTCGGAAGCTCTCACGGTCGCGCTGGCCGACTCCGGCAGCGAGGAGAAGTGGCTCGCCGGTGAAGATGTCTTTGCCGGCGTCGCGCGCCACCGCAGCCCAACAAACGGCACGGCCCTCATGGCGCAACGCATCGCCCGCGATCTCGCGACCTGAACGCATGCGCCGGACCGGCATGCGGCCTGCCCGCACCCGGGGAATTACCGTGCGCTGGATAGCCCGTCTGCTTGGGAGATCTGCGCTACTTCTTAACCAAGGCGTCGCGGATCTCCTTGAGATAAACTTCGGAAGGGGGTGGTGGTGGCGGAGTTGCCGGCGCCGCCGGCTTCTCGAACCGACGCTTGGCCTCGTTCATCGCCTTGACCACGAGGAAGAGACACGCCGCGATGATGAGGAAGTCCACAACCGTCTGAATGAATGCGCCGTACTTGATGGGTCCCAGACTGAGCCCCTTGAAATCGGGCGCACCGCCGAGCGAGGCTATGGCCGGCATCAGAATGTTGCCAACCAACGATTCGACGATCTTGCCGAAGGCCGTGCCGATGATCACGCCGACAGCGAGATCCACGACATTGCCCTTCATCGCAAATTCCCTGAACTCCTGCAGCAGTGACATGCGGCCGATCCTTTCCCGTCCTCGTTGCCCTGATGCCGAACCGCCCGCTCGCCGGCGGCTCGCCAGGACAAAGTAGGCAGACTGACAATTGTCGCGCAACCGACCATCCTGGCGACGCGATGGCGTCCCTTGCGCAGCGATGGGCGGCCGGCGCCTGCGCGCCCCCGCCCAAAGGCCGAGCCCCCTCTGCGTTCGCCTAAAGTCCCAGGCTTGAGCCTAACCACGGCTCCTTCTCCCCATCGCCTCGCGGCCGCACAGGCGCTAGGGTAAACTCTCGACCCTGCGGCGAGCCATGATCGAAAGCTGGACACTCGCAGTACTTGCGCTCGGCTATGTCGGCGCTCTTTTTCTGTTGGCCTGGACCGGCGACAGGTTCGTGCGGTCGCCGGCAGCCGGCAAGGGCCGGCCGTTTCTCTACGCACTGTCGATTGCGGTCTACTGCACGTCCTGGACCTTCTACGGCAGTGTCGGTCTGTCGGCGTCCACGGGCTACGACTTCCTCCCCGTTTACATCGGGCCCATACTCCTGTTTGCGGTCGGCTGGCCCCTCGTCGTTCGAATCGTCCGGCTTGCGAAGAGCCAGAACATCACGTCCGTCTCGGACTTTCTCGCTGCGCGCTACGGCAAGAGCCCGGCAGTCGCCGCGCTTGCCACCGTGATCGCGGTCGTCGGCGTGTTGCCGTACATGGCGCTCCAGCTCAAGGCCGTTGTCGTCTCGATCGAAACCCTGCTCGGAGAAGACCCGACGTCGGGGCTGACCATCCTAGGCTCCATCAGCATCGACATGGCGCTGGTGATTGCCGTCCTGCTCGCGGCATTCGCGATCCTGTTCGGCACGCGGCACATTGATGCCACCGAGCACCAGGATGGGCTGATGCTGGCGATCGCCGCCGAATCGCTCGTCAAGCTTGCCGCGTTTCTCGCAATTGGCGCTTTCATATTTTTCGGAATGCTCGGCGGGCCCGGCGCATTCATCGACAAGATCAGCTCGTCTGCCAAGCTGCAGTCGCTGTTCGGCTCGGGGCTCAACGGCGGATGGTGGCTGACCGTCACGCTGCTGAGCCTTGTTTGCATCGTCCTCTTGCCGCGCCAGTTCCATGTGACGGTTGTCGAGAACCACTCGGAAAGCGAGATCCGACGAGCGGCGTGGCTTTTTCCGCTCTATCTCGTCCTGATCAACCTGTTCGTGGTGCCGATCGCGGTCGCCGGTCTGCTGCTGCTGAAGCCGGGGACTGTGGCAGCCGACATGTACGTGCTTGCGCTGCCGTTGGCAGCCGGCGCCGAGTGGCTTGCCGTCATTGCTTTTCTGGGTGGTGTGTCTGCGGCGACCGCGATGGTGATCGTCGACGGCGTCGCGCTGGCCATCATGGTCTGCAACGGTCTCGCCGTGCCTTGGCTACTCCGTCGCGAGCCGGAAAGCCCGGTGCTCGTCGCCGACATGGCGGGGTACCTGCTGCGAATCCGCCGGATCGCGATCTTCGTCGTGGTGCTGCTCGCCTATGTCGTCTACCGCGCGCTCGGACAGGTGCATGGGCTCGCCCAAATCGGCCTTGTTTCGTTTTCGGCCATCGCCCAGCTCGCACCGGCGTTCTTCGGCGGCCTCTTGTGGCGGCGGGCGACGGCACGAGGCGCGATCGCAGGCATAAGCGCAGGCACGGCGGTGTGGGCCTACACGCTGGTACTGCCCTGGGCCGCAAAGGCCGGCTGGCTTCCGATCCATCTGACCGAGGAGGGCCCCCTCGGTCTTGGTTTCCTCAAGCCGGAAGCCCTGCTCTACCTCAACTTCGATCCTTTGTCGCACGGGGTCTTCTGGAGCCTGATCGCCAACATTTTCGCCTACGTATTCGTCTCGCTGCTGCGCCCGCCGGTTCCAATTGAGCGACTGCAGGCCCACGCCTTTGTCCTCGACGAAATTCCAAGACCGGCGTCGGCCGCTTCCTTCCGGCTCTGGCGGACGTCGCTGTCGGTCGGCGACTTGCAGCAGACGGCGAGCCGCTATCTTGGGGTCGAGCGCGCTCAGCGATCCTTCGAGGAGCACGCGCAAAGCCGGGGCATCATATTGAAGCCGCAGGCCGAAGCCGACGTCGGGACGATCCGCTTCACGGAGCACCTGCTCGCAAGCGCGATCGGCGCCGCCTCGGCGCGACTCGTGCTGTCGCTGCTTCTTCGGCGCGGCAACGTCGCAAACGCCTCCGCCTTGCGCCTTCTCGACGATGCCTCCGAAGCGCTGCAATACAACCGGGACCTTCTGCAGTCCGCTATCGATCAGGTTCGGCACGGTCTCAGCGTCCTCGACAAGGACATGCGGCTGATCTGCTGGAACAGGCAGTTCCGCGAGCTGCTCAGTCTACCGCCGGACCTCGGCCGCGTCGGCGTTCCCCTGGAGCAGATCCTCCGCGCCGTGGCCGACCGCGGCGACCTCGGGCCCGCACCCGCCGACCACGCGGTCGCGGACATTTACGTCAAGCTTGCCGAGACGCGCGAGACCTTCCAGTTGCGGCTTGTCTCGACCGGCCGGATTCTTGAGATTCGCACCGCGCCGATGCCGCAAGGCGGCATCGTGACCACGTATGCCGACATCACCGAGCGATTTCAGGCATCGGAAGCCCTGGCTCGAGCCAACGAAACGCTGGAGCGCCGGGTGAGGGAGCGGACTGCTGAACTCACGCGCGTCAACAACGCACTCGCCATAGCCAAGGCCAAGGCGGACGAAGCGAACCTTGACAAGACCCGATTTCTCGCCGCCGCCAGCCACGACATTTTGCAGCCTCTCAATGCGGCGCGCCTGTATGCCTCGACGCTGGCGGAGCGCAAGCTCGATGCCGAGGATGGCCGGATTGCGCGCAATATCGACCGCTCGCTCGAGGCTGTGGAGGAGATCCTCGGGACGCTTCTCGACATCTCGCGTCTCGACGCCGGGCATCTCGTCGCGGAGATGCAGAGCATCAAGATTGCAACCCTCTTCGACCAGCTCAGGGTTGAGTTCGAACCTTTGGCCGCCCGCAATGGTCTCGAGCTGCGCTTCGTGGCGACCGAGGCATGGGTCAGATCGGACCGGCGCCTTCTTCGTCGCGTGTTGCAGAACCTCCTCGGGAATGCCCTGAAGTACACCCGACACGGGGGAGTACTCGTCGGATGCCGCCGCCGGGGCGACTCGGTCGAAATCCAGGTGGTCGACACCGGCCCGGGAATTCCGCTCGCCAAGCAGGCGTTGATCTTCAAGGAATTCCAGAGGCTTGAACAGACAGCCGCAACCGTGCGCGGCCTCGGTCTCGGCCTTTCGATCGTCGAGCGCATCTGCCGGGTGCTCGAGACGAACGTGCGGGTCGTCTCGACGCCGGGTCGCGGCTCGACGTTCTCGATCCTGCTGCCGCGATCGAAGCCGGATGCCCTGGCTGCGGCATCGGTGCAGCCGATCGGCATCGGTGGCCAGACCGCCGGCTGCCTCGTGCTGTGCATTGACAATGAGCGGCAGGTGCTCGACGGCATGCACGCGCTGCTCTCCGGTTGGGGGTGCGAAACGATCCTCGCCGAAAGCAAGCGTGAGGCGCTGGCGGCCGTAGAGGCCGGACGGCGGCCGGATATCGTCTTCGCCGATTACCACCTGGACGAAGAGAGTGGGCTCGAAGCCATTGCGGGCTTGCGACAGGTCCTCGGACCCGATCTTCCGGCGGTTGTGATCACGGCCGACCATTCCGCGGGCGTGCAGCGGTTGGTCCGACTTGCGGACTGCCATCTGCTGCGCAAGCCGGTCAAGGCCGGCGCCCTGCGCGCGCTGGTTGGCACATGCATGACGCGGCGGGCGACCGCGGCCGAGTGAGCGGCCCGCGGATGCATCATGCTTTGGGCTTCTGCCAATCCAGGTTGCTGATCCTCTTGAAGGCGTTTGATGCCTGAGTACGGTTGTCGACGTTGAGCTTACGCAGGATCTCGGACACGTGCGCCTTGATCGTCGCCTCCTTCACGCCGAAGCGATAGGCGATGAGTTTGTTAGAGATGCCTTCGTCTTCGAGCATCATCAGCACGCGAATCTGTTGCGGCGTGAGCGTGGCGATGCGCGCGATCATGTCCCGTGTCTCGCGATCCTTGTCCTGGGGCAGCTCGAGCCCGGGCGGCGTCCACACCTGCCCCGCCATGACCGCCTGAACGGCCTCGCGGATCTGTTTTTCCGGAGCGGATTTGGGGACGAAGCCCAAGGCTCCACATTCGAGACAGCGCCGGATGGTCACAGGGTCTTCGCTCGCCGAGACGACCACGACAGGAATCTCGGGATGGTCAGCTCGCAGAAACATAAGGCCGGAAAGTCCATGCACCCCAGGCATGGTCAGATCGAGCAGGATGAGATCGACCGGCTCGCTTTGCTCGAGCTTCTTGGTCAGCTCGTCGAGTGAACCGGCCTCGACGACCTCGGCCTCCGGGACGGCCGACCTGATCGAATGCGTCAGGGCGTCGCGAAACAGAGGATGATCGTCGGCAATGATGATTCGGCTTGAAGTCATTTTGCCAGCCCTCTGACGCTGTGCGCGCCTCCCAAGACCGTCCCCCCCTTTCGGGGCGAGGATTGTGCACCTTTGGGCTCAATGCTAGCGAAATAGAATGGGCTTGGCTAACGTGCCGTTCCGATCCCGGATTGCCCCGGGAGCCAGTCGCATCGTCACCGCAATTTGTTGCTGACATGAGTTTTCGGGCGTGCGCGGCCCGGCGGCAGGGGCCCGCGTTCAGAACCGTTACAATCATGCCGGAGGGGCGCAGATGATCGAGCGCAAGGAGCGTAAACCCTATTGGCGGCACACAAAGCGTCAGATGCTGACCAGCCTTGTGCCGTTTCTGATCGCCTTGATCATATTTCCCATCTACGCCGCGGAGCTTAACTCGAACAAGTTCCTGGGCTTTCCGCTCGGCTATTTCCTCGCCTGCCACGGCCTTGTCGTCATCGCAATCATAACAGTCTCGACATTTGTCAATCGCCAGGATGCCCTCGACCACTGGCACGGCGCGCACGAGGACAAGTGAGACTGCAATGTCGACCCGCGCGTCAACCCAGGCTCTCAACCCGCTGATCGGCATCTATTTCGGCATCTTCGTCGCGAGTCTCACCGGCATCGTCGTCCTGCTGCTCATCTTCGAGCAGCTCGGGGTCGTCGAAGCGCGATTGCGGCAGATACTGCTTTTCGGCTCGCTTGCCCTCTATGCGGCGATCGGCATTGCCGGGCTGACGACCGCCCCGGCGGAGTACCTCCTGGCCGGACGCCGCGTGCCGCCGTTCTTCACTGGCCTCGCGTTGACGGCGACAGCCCTTGGCGGCACGGGACTTGCGGCATTCACCGGAGCGATTTTCCTGATCGGGCTCGATGCGCTCTGCGTGCCGATGGGCGTGATCGCGGGTCTCGTTGCGACGGCGCTCTTGATCGCCCCCTTCTTCAGAAAGTTCGGCGCGGCCACCGTCCCGGGTTACCTCGCCATGCGCTTTCAAAGCCCGGCCGTGCGCGCGGCGGCGGCGGTTGCCGCGGCGGCCCCTCTCATCCTGGTCCTGCTCGCCGAAATCAAGATCGGCGTGCTGGCAGCAGGCTGGCTGCTCGCCGCGCCCGATACCGTCCTCGTGCTCCTTGTCGCAGGCAGCCTGCTGCTCATAGCGATACCGGGAGGCAGCCGTTCGCTGGCCTGGTCTGGAGCAGCGCAGTCCATCACGGCGCTTCTCGCGATCCTCACTCCTGCCATGATCATCGCCGTGATGGTCACGAACCTGCCGCTCGGCCAGCTGAGCCACGGACCGGTGCTCCGAGCCCTCGGCCGCAGCGAGATCGCTCAGGGTTTTCCGCTCACGGTCGCTCAGGCATGGCTTTTTGACTATCCGGGTGTTGAGCCGAGACCGATTGACGGCCGGTTCGCGACGCCGTTCGGGAGCATCGGTGCGGCAGCCTACGTGCTCACGGCGCTCACCGTCATGGCGGGGATCGCCGTCTTCCCGTCGCTGCTCGGTCGTGTGGCGTCAGCGACCGGCGTCTACGACACCCGCAAGTCGATTGGCTGGGGCGTTTTCCTGACCGGTGTCATCATCATGACGATGTCCAGCATCGCGGTTTTCTATCGTGACGTCTTGATGCACCAGATCGCTGGCACGTCACCTGTCGCAACGCCGGCCGGCTTCCGGACATTGCTTGATCTCGGGCTCGCAACGGTTGATCCGAATGCGACGCGCCTGACCGCCAGCAACGTCTCGTTCCGGCGAGACGGCGTGCTGCTCGGACTGCCGATATTGATGGGACTGCCGGCCTCGCTCGTCTTTCTCCTTGCAGCAGGCGTGCTGGCCGCGGCATTGGCGGCGGCGGGGGCGGCGCTCGTGCAGCTCGCAGCGATCCTTGCCGAAGACGTGATTGCTGGTCCACCGACCGAGCCGCGCGCCCCGCGCACACGGCTGCTGGCTGCACGATCATCCGTCGCGGTGGTGGCCATCCTTGCCGGGCTTGCTGCGTCCGTCTCACGACGCGACCCGCTGGACCTTGTCATGTGGGCACTGGCGCTCAGCGCCGGAGGACTCTTCCCCGTAATGGTGCTGTCGATCTGGTGGAAGCGGTTGAGCGCGTTCGGCGCCTCTGCCGGACTGATGGCAGGCTTTGCCGCGACCGCCATTACGCTCGTTCTGGCGGTCGCCGGCATCCTGCCGATCCCGGCCGAGCTTTCCGCAATCGTTGGGTTGCCGGTCGGATTCGGCGTCTGCCTTGTCGGAACGCTCGTCTCGCCACCCCCCGACCGGGCTATGCTTGAAATGGTGCGCGACCTGCGCATCCCCGGCGGCGAGCCCCTTCATGACCGCGAGGTGAGGCTCGCACGCCAGCGACGCCACCCCGCCAGCAGAGAACGGCGAACGCGATGATCCGTCCGATTGCCAGCCGCCCGGGTGCGCGACAATCAGATCATCCTCCGACCCCCATCGGCAACCCAGGTTTCGTCTGCGACAACCGCGCCTTTTGTGCCTAAGCTAGTCCAATGTCGCTTCGCGAGCTCTACAGTCTCTACCCTCCGATCGAGCCCTACCGGAAGGGTCACCTTGCCGTGTCCGGCGGGCACGACGTCTACTTTGAAGAATGCGGCAATCGACACGGCAAGCCTGTGCTGATCGTTCACGGCGGACCGGGTGGCGGCAGCAATCCGACCATGCGACGGCTGCATGACCCGAGCCGGTACCGCATCGTTCTGATGGACCAGCGAGGGTGCGGGCGGTCACAGCCGCACGCCAGTCTCCACGAGAACACGACCTGGCATCTGGTCGAGGACATGGAGCGCCTGCGGGAGGCGCTCGGAATCACGCGCTGGCAGCTGCTCGGAGGCTCGTGGGGCTCCACGCTGGCGCTTACCTACGCTCAGCTCTACCCGGAGCGGGTCGAGGAACTGGTGCTGCGCGGAATTTTTCTGCTGCGCAAGGCCGAGCTCGACTGGTTCTATCAGGACGGGGCAAACTGGCTTTTTCCTGAGGCCTACGAGGTCTTTCAGAAGCTCATTCCACCGTCTGAACGCGACGACATCATTCAAGCCTATTACCGGCGACTGGCGCACGAGGATCCTCGCGTGCAGTTGCAAGCTGCCCGCGCGTGGAGCATCTGGGAGGCCTCGACGCTGGCGCTGCGTCCCGATCCCGAGCGCATCCGGATCTTCAGCGCCGACACCTATGCGCTCGCCTTCGCCCGAATTGAATGCCATTACTTCGCAAACCGCGGGTTCTTCGTGCGTGACGGGCAGCTTCTCGAGGGATTGCACCGCATCCGCCATATCCCGTGCGTCATCGTGCATGGCCGATACGATGTCGTAACCCCGGTCAAGAGCGCCTACGACCTCAAGGCGCGCTGGCCGGAGGCCGACCTTCGCATCGTCGCCGACGCGGGCCATGCGATGACCGAGACCGGCATCCTGCACGAGCTCATCTCGGCGACTCGAAGATTTGCCACGTGGACGGCGTGAGACCCGCACCCGCTGCGGAGTTTGAGCCGCGGATCACTCTGGCGGGCGCGCGGCGTTGCGCATGAAGAGCGCCAGCGGCGCCGCAAGCGTTGCGGCGATTGCCATCAGATAGAACGCGTTGACGTAGCCGATCATCGCCGCCTGCCGCTGGACTTCGCCCGATACCCTGAGCAGCCCCGCCGTCGTCTCGAAGCTCCAGGAGGTCGGCAGGCTCGCGAGCGTGAGCGCCTCGCGATAGGGCGTGATGAACTCGGCGAGACGCGCGTAGTTGATGCTGGTCGTGCGGATCAGCACCATCACCGAGATGGATATGAACAGGCTCGAGCCGAAATTGCGCATGAGCGTGAACACCGCCGACCCTTCGGTGATCTGGTGGCGCGGCAAGGTGGCAAAAGCGAGCACCGTCATTGGTGTGAAGGCCACGCTCTGCCCGAGCCCCATCATGTAATGTGACCAGAAGACGCTGAAATCGGTGACGTTGATGTCGAACTGGGCCATCCAGAACCCACCCGCGGCTTGAATGAGCAGCCCGGTCGAAATTGCAAAGCGGGGCGCCCAGCGCGTGAGCTGGGCGATGAAGAAGAAGGCCGTCCAGTTGCCGAGACCGCGCGCGGCGATCAAAGTCCCGATGACGCTGTCCGGATAGCCGCGCAGATCATGAAGCAGGCTCGGAAAGAGCACGAGCGTCGTGAAGTTCAGCATCCCCATTGAAAACGCGACCAGCGTGCCGACGGCGAAATTCCTGTCGAGCAGAAGGCGCGGGTTGAGAAACGGCTGCTCCGCGGTCAGGCAATGCACGACGAAGACCCAGATGGCGAGCACGCCGATGAACGCACAGGCGATGATCTCACGCGAGTCGAACCAGTCGAGGCGCTGGCCGCGATCGAATATGAGCTGGGCGCAAACGATCGCCGTCGACAGTGCCAGAAAGCCGGTCCAGTCGAACGAAATTTGCTTGCGCTCTGTGTAGTCGGCAAGCGCAAACCAGATGCACAAGAGCGCCAGCATTCCCGGAGGGATGATCATGAAGAAGGCGGCGCGCCAGTCGTACGCTTCGGTTGCGACAGCGCCGATGATCGGCCCGACCACAGGGCCGAAAACGGCGCCGACGCCCCACATCACCAGCGCCATCGGTTGCAGGCGCGGCGGGAATGTCGCAAGCAGGATCGCCTGCCCCATCGGCATGATCGGAGCACCGAAGGCGCCCTGCGCCACGCGCGCCAGAATGAGGGTCTCGAGGCTGTTGGCGATGCCGCACAGAAACGACGAGACCGTAAAGCCGGCGACCGTTCCGAACATGATGGTGCGCCATCCGAGGCGGCTCGCGAGCCATCCGGTCATGGGTGTGGCGACGGCAGTGGCGACGAGATTGAGGGTGATAACCCAGGAGATCTCGTCCTGTGTCGCTGACAGCGTGCCGCGCACTTGCGGCAGCACCAGATTGGCGAGCGTGATGGTCATGCCGAACAGCATGTTCGAGAGCTGGACCATCAGAAGGATCAGCCACTGCCGGCCGGTGAGGCTGAGGAGGCCGCCTGGAGCCGCTGTGGCGCTCATAATCAGCAAGCCTCTTTCATTCGTCTTGTCACGGCTGGCTGCCGCGAGATGCATAGTGCGCCTCGCTGCGGCTCGCGGGCCGCAGCAGGCATAACGCCGTTGCGGTCTCTGTCCCGGCCAGCGGCGCGACTGGCGCATGCCGGCCGGGGAGCGCGCATCAAGGCTGCTCGTTTGAGAAGACGATGGTGCCGGAGGCCGCGAACATGCCGCCGACGCCGTGACAAACCGAGACCTTCGCCCCCTTCACCTGCGCCGGCGCAGTCCCGCGCATTTGCCGGACACTCTCTTGCAATGCGTACATGCCGTACATGCCCGAGTGCATGTAGGAGAGGCCGCCGCCGTTGGTATTGCAGGGCAGCTTGCCGCCGATCGCCGTGTTCCGCGCTGCGATGAAGGCGGCTGCCTCGCCGCGCTTGACAAAGCCAAGGTCCTCGAGGCCGTAGAGCGGGAGATGGGCGAAGGCGTCGTAGATCATCAGATGGTCGACATCCTTGTGTGTGATGCCCGCCTCCTCGAACGCCTTTTTCCCCGAGACCCTGAAGGCCTTCGACGAGGTGAAGTCCTCCATCTGGCTGATCATTGGCCCTTCGACCGATTCGCCGGTGCCCAGTATGTAGACGGGCTTCTGCGGGAAGTCCTTGGCGCGCTCGGCGCTGGTCAGGATGAGGGCGCCGCCGCCGTCCGTGACGAGGCAGCACATGAGGATGCGGAACGGATAGGCGATCATGCGCGATTTCAGCACATCGTCGACCGTGATCGGGTCCTTGAATGTGGCGCGCGGATTCCTGGCCGCCCACTCGCGCTGGACCACCGAGACCATGGCGATCTGCTCCTCGGTGACGCCATAGGTCTTCATGTAGCGCAGCACGGGAATGGTGAACATCGTCGGCGGGCCCATGACGCCGTAGGGCGCCTCGAACTGGCCTGCGAGGCTGTCGGGATAGGGCGGGCGCGGGGTCGGCGCGACGCGGCTCTTGCCGGATTCGCCGTGCGTGATGAGAACGGTCCTGCAAAGACCCTCGTTGATCGCGGCCGCCGCGTGGCGGACGTGCAGCATGAAGGAACAGCCGCCGACCGCAGTGCCGTCCGCCCACGTCGGGGTGATGCCGAGATATTGCGCGAGCGCCTGCGGCGTCTCACCGGCCGTGGCGATGCCGTCGATGTCCTTTGGCTTCAGGCCGCAGTCGGCCATGGCATTGAGCGCCGCATCGGCATGGAGCTGGATCTGCGACATGTCCGGAATGACACCGAGGCGCGTTGTCTCGGCCGCGCCGATGACGGCCACTGATTTCTGTTTCATGGCTGACGCTCCTTACCGGACGGCCGGCTTGAAGAGGGGCAGTGTGATCTGATCGCTCTGCTTCTCGAAGGTGACCTCGAGATCCATGTCGAGCTGCAGCGCCTCGGGCGTCTGCGGGCAGCCGACGATGTTGGTCATCATGCGCGGTCCCTCGGCGAGCTCCACAACGGCAATGGCGTAGGGCGGATCGAACCCCGGCGACGGGCGATGGTGAATGACGTAGGAATGAAGCTTTGCCTTGCCGGAGGCCTTGACCACCTTCACCGAGCGCGACCCGCACTTAGGGCAGAATGGGCGTGGTGGAAAATAGGTCTTCGCGCAGTCGTTGCAGGTCTGAAGCCGCAGCTCGCCGGCCTTGGCGCCGTCCCAGAAATGCTGGGTTTCCGGCGTCGGCTTCGGCAGCGGTCGTTTCCCTTCGGGCACGGGCGCATCCTCCTAGGCTAGCAGTGCGAATGATTTGTTATCTTGGCGCGAGACATGCGCTCGACGCAAACGCTCGCGGGGCAGGACTGCCTTGTAGGGTTTGATGTTGTGCAGCCGCAAATCTCGGGTCCTTGCTGGGATGGCGGGAACCCCGCCCGGGTGAGACAGCGGCGCCGGGGCGAAAGCTGGCCTTGTTCACCGCTGTAGGTTCGCGTGCACCCGGACTTTGCGGCCAAGGCCCAGGGGCCTCGGATCGCTCAGCCCTTCGGCCGCTTGTCAATGACGCGACGCGCTTTTCCCTGGCTGCGCTCGACGCCGCCGGCTTCTGTAACCGTCACCTTCGCCGTGACGCCGATCAGGCTCTTGATGCGATGCGCGAGATCGGCGCCAGCCCGCGCACGATCCTCCGTCCCGGCGCCGCCCGCCGCCGCCTCGACGATGACTTCCATCTCGTCCATGCGCCCCTCGCGCGTGAGCACGATCTGATAGTGCGGCGATAGTCCCCGAACGGAAAAGATCTGCTCCTCCACCTGGGTCGGGAACACGTTGACGCCACGGACGATCATCATGTCGTCGGAGCGGCCCGTGACCCGCTGCATGCGCCGGAAGGTGCGGGCGGTACCAGGCAGGAGGCGGGTGAGATCGCGGGTGCGGTAGCGGATGACGGGCATTGCCTCTTTCGTGAGCGTGGTGAAGACGAGCTCTCCCAATTCGCCTTCGGGGACACGCTCGCCCGTCTCCGGATTGATCACCTCAGGGTAGAAATGATCTTCCCAGATGTGGGGACCATCCTTGGTCTCGACGCATTCGTTGGCGACGCCGGGTCCGATGACCTCGGACAGACCATAGGTGTCGACGGCATGGATGCCGAAGGATGCCTCGATCTCGGCACGCATGGCGTCCGTCCAGGGCTCGGCGCCGAAGATGCCGATCTTGAGCGTGGTGCTTCTTGGATCGTGACCTTGACGACGGAACTCGTCGAGGATCGCCAGCATGTAGGACGGGGTTACCGTAATGATATCGGGCTTGAAGTCGCGGATGAGCTGGACTTGACGCTCGGTCATGCCGCCGGAAACCGGAATGACGGTGAGGCCGAACTCCTCGCCGCCGCCATGATAGCCAAGCCCCCCTGTGAATAGACCGTAGCCGTAGGCGTTATGGAGCTTCATCCCCGGCCGGCCGCCCGAGGCACGAATGCACCTCCCGACCACTTGGGCCCACGTCGTCAAATCGCGCTTGGTATAGCCAACGACGGTCGGTTTTCCGGTCGTACCGGAAGAAGCGTGAATCCGCGCCACCTTCTCCAGCGGGACAGCAAACATCCCGTAAGGGTAATTGTCGCGGAGCGTCTGTTTCGATGTGAACGGAAAGCGCTCGAGGTCGGCCAGCGTTCGCAGATCGTCCGGCGTCACACCTTTGGCGTCGAAGGCCTGACGGTAGTGCGGGACGTTCTCGTAGGCGTGCCGCAATGTCCATCTGAGGCGATGCAGCTGCAGATCCTCGAGAACGGCGCGCGGCGCAATCTCGATTGGCTCGAGCTCGAATCGCTGCGGTGCCAAGTCCTGCATCGTCATAGGTCTCCAGACATCCTCTTGCGTACCCCAGGGACCTCATGCCTCGGGCACGTGCGTGCCCGGAAGCGATCGCACCAGGCCGCGGAACTCCGCGATGACCTCGCCGCCTTCGGCGCGCACGCTGACATCATAGAGCCCCGTTCGGTCCGAGCGATAGCGCTCGCTGGCCTCGGCGATCAGCCGCATCCCGATCCGCGCGGGTGCCAGAAGTGTAATCTGGCCGCTTTGCAGGACCATGTGCCGATTGCGGCTGTTCGAGGCGAAAGCGCAAGCGCTGTCCGCCAGCGAGAACACCAGGCCTCCGTGACAAATTCCAAGGCCGTTGACCATGCTCTCGGTGACGCGCATGGCAAGCGTGGCCCGCCCCGCGGTGACACTTACAATCTCCATGCCGAGCGCCGGGCTCGCGCGGTCGTCCGCCCACATAGCGGCTGCCGCAAGACGCGCTGTTTCGTCGGGATGGCGCGACACGCTTCACTCCTTGCGGCCAGTGAACTTCGCCGGGCGCTTGGCAAGGAAGGCCCCGACACCCTCAGCATAGTCTGGCGAGGCCGACGCCAGACGCTGCAGATCCCGCTCGAGGCGCAACTGGCTCGCCAGGTCATTGGCGATCGAGGCGTCCAGCGCCTGCTTGGTCAGGCCCAGCCCATAGGTCGGTCCCTGAGCGAGCCGCTCGGCCATGGCGGTAACCTCGGCCTCGAAGCTGGCGTCGTCGATGGCCTTCCAGATCATCCCCCAGGCCTCGGCCTGCTCTGCCGTCACGGGTTCGGCGAGCATGGCCATGGCACGGGCGCGGGCGCCGCCGACGAGACGCGGGAGAAAGTAGGTTCCACCGCAATCCGGAACGAGGCCGATGCGGGCGAAGGCTTGCAGGAAGCTCGCCGAACGCTTCGCAAGCACGATGTCGCAGGCGAACGCCAGACTGGCGCCGCCGCCGGCAGCAATGCCGTTGACCGCACCGACGATCGGCTTCGGCAGACGGCGCATGCGCTCGATCATCCCATTGTAGCGCTCGACGACGGGACCGACGTCGGGCTGAGGTCCGCTGGCGCTGTAGACCTCGCCGCTCAGGTCCTGACCGGCGCAGAAGGCCCGCCCCGCCCCCGTCAGCACCACTACGCGGCAATCGGGGTCACGCTCGGCCCGATCGAGCCCCGCCATCATCGCCTCGTGGAGATCGCGGTTGAGGGCATTGAGCCGCTCCGGGCGGTTCAGCGTCAGCCGCAGCACCCCGCCCGCCTCGGAAACCAGCACCGTTTCGTTCGCCATGATGAATTCCTGCCATTCCTGTCCCGGGCACAATGGCCCCCTCGGTGCTTGGCCACAGTCCCTGGTCTTCAATGCATCTTGCGCCGCCGTGCGTTCCGGCTCAATGGCCGACTTGCGGCATCTGGCGACGAGCGGGGACGCGGGGACGGGCCGCGGCCGGGAGGTCGCGAATGCCAGCCGAGTTGCGTCGAGCCGGCATTGGCAAGCAAGGACAGTTTACGCAGGGCGCTTCGACCGGTAGACACCCGTCCAGAGGCTGACTAGCACTGAGCCGACGCGACAGGGGCCGGAGCGCCGATGTTCAAAAAGATCCTTATCGCCAATCGGGGCGAGATCGCCTGCCGGATCATCAAGACGGCGCGCAGAATGGGCATCAAGACGGTGGCTGTCTACTCCGATGCCGACCGCGATGCCGTGCATGTCGCCATGGCGGATGAGGCGGTGCATATCGGACCGGCCCCCGCCGCGCAATCGTACCTCGTGATCGAGAGCATCGTTGCAGCCTGCAAGGCGACGGGGGCTGAGGCGGTGCATCCCGGCTACGGCTTCCTTTCCGAGCGGGAAGCCTTTCCGATTGCGCTCGAAGCTGCGGGAATTGTGTTCATTGGACCGAACCCGAAGGCCATCGCGGCGATGGGGGACAAGATCGAGTCCAAGAAGGCGGCCGCGCGGGCGAAGGTCTCGACGGTACCCGGCTATCTCGGTGAGATCCCGGACGCCAGACAGGCGGTGAAGATCGCCGCCGAGATTGGCTATCCGGTGATGATCAAGGCGTCGGCCGGCGGCGGCGGCAAAGGGATGCGCATCGCCCACGACGCCAAAGAATGCGAGGAGGGCTTCGCGCTTGCCCGGTCGGAGGCAAAGTCTTCGTTCGGCGACGACCGGGTGTTCATCGAGAAGTTCATCGAGAACCCGCGCCACATCGAGATTCAGGTGCTCGGCGACAAACACGGCAATGTCGTTCATCTCGGCGAGCGGGAATGCTCGATCCAGCGGCGCAACCAGAAGGTCATCGAAGAGGCTCCCTCGCCGCTCCTCGACGAGAAGACCCGCCGGGCCATGGGCGAGCAAGCCGTCGCGCTCGCCCGGGCGGTCGGCTACGACAGTGCCGGCACCGTGGAGTTCGTCGCCGGCCAGGACCGGTCGTTCTATTTTCTCGAGATGAACACCAGGCTGCAGGTCGAACACCCCGTGACCGAGATGGTGACGGGTCTCGATCTCGTCGAGCAGATGATCCGCGTGGCAGCCGGCGAGAAACTGGCGTTCAAGCAGAGCGACGTCAAGCTCAAGGGTTGGGCGGTCGAGAGCCGCATCTACGCGGAGGACCCCTACCGCAACTTTCTGCCCTCGATCGGCCGCCTGGTGAAGTATCGGCCGCCGCAGGAGGGCTCGGCCGGCGGGCTCACGGTGCGCAACGATACCGGCGTGGCCGAGGGCGGCGAAATCTCGATGTTCTACGATCCGATGATCGCCAAGCTTGTCACGCATGCCCCGACGCGAGAGGCGGCCATCGATCTGCAGGCGGAGGCGCTCGATGCCTTCCACATCGACGGCATCCAGCACAACATTCCGTTTCTCACGGCGCTCATGCAGCATCCGCGTTGGCGCTCCGGAAGGATCTCCACGGGCTTCATTCGCGAAGAGTTTCCGCAAGGGTTCAAGGCGCGGGATCCGGCGCCTGAAGAGATCGACATGCTGGCGGCTGTAGCGGCGGCCATCGACCATGTGAACAATCTGCGGCGCAGAGCGATCACGCAACAGATGTCCGGCGAAGCCGTAACGTTCCGCAAGCGCCGCGTGGTGCTTCTGGACAGGAACGAACGGCGGCTCGACATCACGGGGCAATGGGGCGAACCGTTCTATGTGGCGCTTGCGGGTGTCGGCGAGGAGCGGGGAGCGACCATGGAGATCGCGTCGCGCTGGTGGCCGGGCGAGCCAGTCTGGTCTGGAAAGGTTGGCGATCGCGAAATCTCGGTGCAAGTTCGGCCGATACTTAACGGAACGGAACTGTCCTGGCGCGGCATCTCGACCCGCGCGTGGGTCTACACCGAGCGCGAGGCGGAACTCGCCAAGCTCATGCCGGAGAAGGCGGCAGCCGACACAACAAAGATGCTTCTCTGCCCGATGCCGGGCCTGGTCAAGGCTATCCACGTGACCGCCGGTCAACAAATCAAGGCTGGCGACGCTCTGGCGGTCGTCGAGGCGATGAAAATGGAAAACATCCTCCGGGCAGAACGCGACGGTACGGTCAAGAAAGTCAATGCCAAGGCCGGAGACAGTTTGGCTGTCGACGCCGTCATCATGGAATTCGCCTGAGTCCGGCGCCGGAAGGAGCGCCTCGCGCCGCAACGGCCAAGCTTCGACGCGGGACACGGCGGACCGGAGCTAGCCAGGAGCGTCGCGGCCGCAGCCCGCCGGACGTCCACGTTCGCCGAAGTCGGAACTATCGACAGATCATGACCGTCTCGAGCCTTTACGATCCGCTGCCCATCGTCGATGCGCACCACCATTTGTGGGACCTCGAAGGCGAGCTCAGATACCCGTGGCATACAAGCGGCGAGCACGCCTATCACGGCGACAACTCGGCGATCCGGCGCACCTACATGCCGGATGAGTACCGTCGCGACACGGCCCTCCATAACGTCGTGGCGACAGTGCATGTCGAAGCGGAGTGCGACCGACGCCAACAGGTTGCCGAAACTCGGTGGCTGACCGAGGTCAACAAACGGTTCGGGATGCCGAACGCGATCGTCGCCCACGCCTGGATCGACGAACCGAACTCCGAGGAGATCCTGCTGCAGCATAAGCAGTTTCCGCTTGTCGTCGGCATCCGGACGAAGCCGGTCATTTCAAAAGGGCCCGGCGACAGCGTGCGCGGGCAGCCGCGGTCGATGCAGGATCCGAAATGGCGGCAGGGCCTTGATCTGCTGCGCAAGCATGATTTGTCCTGGGATCTGAGGGTCGTGTGGTGGCACCTGGAGGAGGCCGCGGAGGTCGTCCGCGAGCACCCGGAGCTGCGGGTCGCGCTCAACCATACCGGCTATCCGCTCGACCGGTCGCCGGAGGCGCTCAAAGTCTGGCGTCGCGGGATGGAGGCGCTCGCCGCCTGCCCGAACGTTCACTGCAAGATCTCCGGATTGACTGTCCTCGGACAACCTTGGACGCTCGCCGGCAACCAGCCGATCATTCATGACGCCATCCGCATCTTCGGCGTCGACCGCTGCATGTTCGCGTCGAACTATCCGGTAGACGGCTTGAAGGGCAGCTGGGACTACTTTTTCACGTCATTCAAGAAGGCCACCGCCCACCTTCCGCTCGCCGACCGCGAGAAGCTGTTTGCGAAGAATGCGGCGCGGTTCTACCGGATCAGGATTGACTGAGCTGCACACGAGCGGAGGAGCTCATGGACGTCGCCCTGCCGCCACCAGCGCCTTACTTCGATCAGCAGGCATTGCGGGTCGAGCTGACGGGCATCTTCAGGGCGCACGGAGACAATGCCGAGGCGGCACGGCCGGCCGTGCTTGAGCGCCTGAAGCGGTTGATTAAGGACGCGCGCGAGGCGGCTCGCAGGCGGCTTGAGATTGACGGTAACGGCAGGCGCTGCGCAGCCGGGCTGTCGCACTTCCAGGATGAGCTCATCAGGCTCATCTACGTCTACACGACGGTTCACGTCGCCAGGAACGACAATCCGTCGGATGCCGAACACATGGCGATCATCGCCACAGGCGGCTACGGCCGCGGCCTGCTCGCCCCTGGCTCCGACATCGACCTTCTCTTCCTGCTGCCATACAAGCAAACGCCCTGGGGCGAGAGCGTCATCGAGTACATGCTGATGCTGCTCTGGGATCTCGGCCTCAAGGTCGGCCATGCGACCCGCACGGTTGACCAGTCCATCAAGCTCTCCCAGGCCGATTTCACAATCCGAACCGCCATTCTCGACGCCCGGCTCATTCTTGGCGACGCGGCTATTTTCGACGAGCTCATGCGGCGCTTCGCAGCCGAGGTGCAGCGCGGCACGCACAGCGCGTTCATCGAGGCCAAACTCGCCGAGCGCGATCAGCGTCACAAGCGTGCCGGAGAGAGCCGATATCTCGTCGAGCCGAACATCAAGGACGGCAAGGGCGGCTTGCGCGATCTGCACACGCTTCACTGGCTCGCCAAGGACCTCGAGGCCGCCCAGCCGTTCTCAGGCGCCAGGGCGATTACCTCCACGCCGCAGGAGCAATCCACGTTCCGCAAATGCGAGGACTTCCTGTGGACGGTGCGCTGTCACCTGCATTTCCTGGCGGGCCGACCCGAGGAGCGGCTTTCATTCGATCGCCAGCCCGCACTTGCGCAACGCCTCGGCTACAAGGATCGCGGCGGCCTCCGAGCCGTCGAGCGGTTCATGAAGCACTACTTTCTCATCGCGAAGGAAGTCGGCGACCTCACCACGGTACTCTGTTCCGCGCTCGAGATGCAGCAGCTCAAGCGCTCCCCGGGGCTCGACGCGCTGCTTGATCCTCTGAGTTGGCGCACCCGCCGCCGAATCCGGCGGATGACGGACTTTCGTATCGAGAACGGTCGTCTCAACGTCGCCGATCCCGGCGCCTTCAGACGTGATCCGCTTAATCTGATCCGCATCTTCGCCTACGCTGAAGAGACGGGAACTTTCTTCCATCCGGGCGCGCTGCGCCTCATACGTCAGTCCCTGAGGCTGATCGACGACAAGCTGCGGGCGGACCGCGAGGCGAACCGGATCTTTCTGGAATTGCTCACGGCGCGCAGCAATCCGGAAGCGACACTCCGGCGGATGAACGAAGCAGGTGTCCTTGGCCGCTTCATTCCCGAGTTTGGCACCGTCGTCTCGATGATGCAGTTCAACATGTATCATCACTATACGGTGGACGAACATCTGATCCGGACCGTCGGCGTCGTCTCCGAGATCGAGCGCGGCGACGCCGCGAAGCCGCACCCCCTATCCGACCGATTGATCAAGACGCTCAAACAACGGCGCGTTCTCTATGTGGCAGCCTTCCTGCACGACATCGCGAAGGGACGGCCTCAGGATCATTCGATCGAAGGTGCACGCATCGCACGCGAGCTGTGTCCGAGACTCGGCCTTTCGCCCGTGGAGACGGACCTCGTCTCATGGCTCGTCGAGCATCACCTCGACATGAGCACCATTGCGCAAAGCCGTGACCTCTCCGATCCGAAGACCATCCGCGATTTTGCCGACGTCGTGCAGAGCGCGGAGCGGCTGCAGCTTCTCTTGCTTCTCACCGTCGCCGACATCAGGGCGGTCGGGCCGGGCACGTTCAATGGCTGGAAGGGACAGCTTCTGCGCACGCTTTTTGCCGAGACGGAGCCGCTGGTCGAAGGCCGGCACGCGGAAATGGGGCAAGCCGAACGTGTGAAGGCGGCTCAGGACGCATTTCGCGCCGCCGCCGCCGCCGAGCTGCCGGCGCAAACGATCGAGGATTTCATTGCCCGGCACTACGGCGACTACTGGCTCAGGACCGAGACACGCAAGCAGCTCGAGCACGTTCGGCTTGTCGAACGGGCAAGCCGGAACGGCCTCAAGTTTGCAACAAGCTTTACCACCGACGCATTCACGGCGGTTACCGAACTCACCGTTCTCGCGCCGAACCATCCGCGGCTTCTGTCACTGTTTGCCGGTGCCTGCGCTGCGGCCGGCGCAAACATCGTCGGCGCCGCCATTGCAACGACACGGGACGGCTACGCCCTCGACACCTTCCTGCTGCAACGGGAGTTCGATCAGGAGGAAGATGAACGGCGGCGAGCCGCACGCATCGGCGGCACGATAGAGAAATTGCTGAAAGGCGAAGTGCGCCTCGCGACGCTCATGGCCAAACGGCGGGAGCCGAAGGCCGGCGTACGCGCGTTCAGCGTCACGCCCGAGGTGCTGATCGACAACAGGCTCTCCGACCAGTTCACGGTCATCGAGGTCGTGGGGCTCGACCGGCCGGGATTGCTTTTCGAGCTCACCAGCGCCATTTCGGATCTCAACCTCGACATTACGACGGCGCATGTCACGACATTCGGCGAGCGCGCCGTCGATTCCTTTTACGTCACCGATCTTACGAACAAGAAGATCGAAAATCCGGAGCGGCAGAGGTCCATCCGGGAGCGCTTGCTGAAGGTGCTGGCCGGGAACCCGGAGACCGCATCTGCCTAGCCGTCGAACACCCGTCTGAACAAAAGTTTGTCATTTGACTGCGCGCCGGCCCCGTGAGTTGAGCAGTAGTCGGCAAGTCCGGTTATATGGTGTCCACTGACAAGTCGGCCTGAACACGGATGCCTTCAAGTGCGCGCCGGTCGACCGGACGGCCGTTGCGCACGATCGAGGATTTGCCATGCGTTTGCTTGCCGCCCGCTCGCGACTGGCTGCTCTCGGCGTCCGTTGCATCCTCGCGCTTCTGGCGACCGCGACGATGCACCAGCAGCGAGCCTCAGCCCAGACCGCCGTCGACCTGCATCTGGTGCTGGCGGTCGACGCATCGGGGAGCGTCAGCATGCGCCGCTTCGAGTTGCAGAAGAAGGGCTATGTGGCAGCATTCCGAGACCCCAAAGTGCTCAGAGCCATCCGCACGGGCGAGCAGCAGGCAATCGCGGTTACCATGCACCAGTGGACGGGACCCGCCATGCAGGTCCAGGTCATCCCCTGGATGCTGGTAAGAGACGAGGCGACGATCGGGGCGCTCGCGGATGCCATCGATCGCGCCCCTCGCCAGCTTTTCGGGGGAGGCACGTCGATCAGCGGCGCCATCGACTACAGCATGGAGCTGTTTCCGCGCTCGCCATTCCGGGCAAGCCGTCGCGTCATCGACGTATCCGGGGACGGTGCCAATAACCGCGGTCGGCCGGCAGCGCTGGCGCGTGATGAGGCCGTGGCGGCGGGCGTGACCATCAACGGGCTGCCTATTCTGGAAGTCGAGCCGGGCGTCGACGAGTTCTACAAGAACAATGTGATCGGCGGCCCGAATGCCTTCATGATCCCGGCCAACACGTTCGAGGAGTTCGCAGATGCGATCCTTCGCAAGTTGGTCCTCGAGATTGCGGGCGACCGCCGTTTGCCGCTAAGAGTCCGCGCAGACTTACTGGAGCGATAGCCCCTCGATGCTCAAGGTCCGGATCATCCCTTGCCTCGACGTAAAGGACGGACGCGTCGTCAAAGGCGTGAACTTCGTCGACCTCATCGACGCGGGCGACCCCGTAGAGGCGGCCGCGGCATACGACGCTGCCGGCGCCGACGAACTCTGCTTCCTCGACATCACGGCGAGCCACGAGAACCGGGATACCATTCTCCACATCGTCGAACGGACTGCGGAACGCTGCTTCATGCCGCTCACCGTCGGCGGCGGCGTCAGGACGGCGGAGGACATTCGAAAGCTACTCAAAGCCGGCGCCGACAAAGTGTCGATCAACACCGCCGCCGTCGCCCGGCGCGAATTCGTCAAGGAAGGAGCCGAAAAGTTTGGTGCGCAGTGCATCGTCGTCGCCATCGACGCAAAGAAGGTCTCGCCCGAGGGCGCGCCGGAGCGATGGGAAATCTATACGCACGGTGGCCGCAGACCGACCGGTCTCGATGCGGTCGATTATGCGCGCGAGGTGGTCGCGCTCGGCGCAGGCGAGATTCTCCTCACGTCCATGGATCGGGACGGAACGAAGGCAGGGTTCGACATCGGACTGACGCGAGCCGTCGCGGATGCGGTCTCAGTCCCCGTGATCGCGTCAGGTGGCGTCGGAACGCTTGATCATCTCGTCGCCGGCGTGAAGGAAGGCCACGCAAGCGCGGTGCTCGCCGCCTCGATCTTCCACTTCGGCACCTACAGCATCGGCGAGGCCAAACGGTATATGGCCGCCGCCGGGCTCAATGTCCGGCTCGACGGGTAGCCGAGCTCAGGTTTTCCGCGCTGCGTGAACGCGAAAGCCGCCGCTTTCGGCGATATGGGCAACGGCCGGCGCACCGAAGACCCGCGCAAGAATCTCCGGAGCCGGAACGTGGCGCTGCGTGACGAGACGCAGCTCTCCGCCGCGGCTGAGGCGCGACGGCGCATCACGAACGAGCGTCTCAAGAACCGCGAGGCTTGCCCGCACGCCGTCATGGAGCGGCGGATTCGAGACGATGAAATCATAGATGCGATCGCCGACGGCCGCGAGCGATGATCCGGCGACGGCACGCGCATTGGGCACGTTCTCTTGCGCAGCCGCGAGTGCCAGACAGTCCACCTCGAGCATGTCAACCGCGACTTGAGACGCTTTGTCCAAGATGGCCGCAGCAACGATCCCTGTGCCGGCCGCGAAATCGAGCACCCGGGTGCCTGGGCGCAGCACAGGCAGGCTGGCGACCAGAAGGGCGGTTCCGGCATCGACGGCGCCGCGCGCAAACACGCCCGGATAGCTGATCCAGCGGCGCGGCCTGCCGCCAAGCATGATTTCGCCTTCCCGCCGCCAGGCAGCGAGGTTCGAGCGGTGATCCGGTATCGACGCGCGCCGGCTGCCGGCAAGGACCCGGCAATGCCGCTTCACGAGGACGGTCTCAATCCGTTCCGCAACCGCCTCGAGCAGGGGGGCGGCCGAGCGGACCCCCTCGACATTGGCGCCGAAAACAACCGTCGGCGCGCCAACGGGAAGCTCGGACGCGACCGCATGGAGCGCAAAAGCTAGGCTCTCCTTCGCCTTCGGCAAGCGAAGCAGCGCGGCCGTGAAAGGGCCGCACGGCGGCCAAGGTCGCGCGATTTCCGCGCGTACCGCCCGGCGCAGCCATTCGGCCGCGTCAGCGCCCCTCGCCGACAACGCAGCGCAAAGCGCCCCGCTTTCCTCGTCGACGATCAACGGGCGGCTGCCCGTCTGAAGCCTCTCGAGTGCGTCGATCGCGACGGTAACGGGTGCATCCATGGCGCGCTCACATCGCGGGCCGATCTGGCGGCGGCTTGGTTCACGCCGCCACCTTATCCTTTGAATTGCACAGGTCCGCCACGGGACAGACGCCACAGCGGGGCTTGCGGGCAAGGCAGACATAGCGGCCGTGCAGGATCAGCCAGTGATGGGCGTGAAGCAGGTATTCGTCGGGCACGATGCGCATGAGGTCTGCCTCGACCGCTTCCGGCGTCTTGCCCCGCGAAAGTCCGAGGCGATGGGAAACGCGGAAGACGTGCGTGTCGACCGCAATGGTCTTCTGCCCGAAAGCCATGTTGAGAACGACATTGGCGGTCTTGCGGCCTACGCCGGGCAGGCGGGTCAACGCGTCGCGATCGGCCGGAACTTTGCCGCCGTGCTCGGCGATGAGGCGTTCGGAAAGCGCAATCACGTTCTTGGCCTTGTTGCGATAGAGCCCGATGGTTTTGATGTAGTCGCGAAGCCGCTCCTCGCCGAGGGCGACCATTTTCTCGGGCGTATCTGCCACCGCGAACAGGGCTCGTGTCGCCTTGTTGACGCCTGCGTCCGTCGCTTGCGCGGAGAGCACGACCGCGACCAGCAGCGTGAACGGATTGACGTGCTCGAGCTCGCCCTTGGGCTCCGGGTTCGCTGCCTTGAATCGGGCAAAGAGCGCGGCCACCCGCGAGGAATCGACGCGCCGCGCGCGCGACCCTGACTCTGCCCGCGCTCGCCTCGCGCCTCCCGCGAGCAAGCTCTTGGATCGTGATTTCGCGTGGCGCTTCGGGACCTTGGCGGATGTCGGCATTCGTGCTCTATGGGCGCTCTTTGGAGCAATTGAGGCGCAAGACATGGACGCAAACCCGGCCAGAGCGCAAGGCCAAAGCCCATTCCGGGCGGTCCTGGTGCCGCATCGGTCGCTGCCGCAAGCCGGTTTCCTTCTCCTGATGGGCGCTCTCGCCGTTGTCAGCTTCGCGGCCGGGGTCGTGTTCTGGTCGATGGGGGCCTGGCCGGTGACGGGATTCTTCGGCCTCGATCTCCTCATCATTTACATCGCCTTCAAGCTCAACTATCGATCGGGACGGCAGTTCGAGACCGTCGAGGTCGACCCCGACGAAGTCGTGGTCACGCGCGTCCATCCGTCGGGCAGGCGCGAGGAATTCCGGTTTGCGACCCTTTGGGTGCGGGTGGAGCTCAGCGAGGAAACCGACGGGCGGACCGAGCTCAGGCTGCGCCATCATGCCCGCCAGCTCCGCTTCGCGCGGTTTCTCAACGATGACGAGCGGCGCGACTTCGCCGAGGCGCTGGCGCAGGCGCTTGCCGCCGCGCGCAACCCGGTGTTCGGCTAAGCGACTAAGGGCCAGTGGGCGACGAACCGGGCAGAAACGGTACCCCGTGCTTCATAACGGGCGCGGACGGCCAGTGGCGACGCGCACGCTCTGCATTGAGACCTTGAATGTCACGCCAAACCAACGGCTTCGTCGCCGCCTTTCATCTCGTTACAGACTGACTCATTATAGATTGTAGTAATCTGTTGCGGCTGGCTTATCAAATATGTGAGGATAACCCGCTTCCGCAGCAGCGGGCGGGAGGAGTTGAGTGATTGACCGGACCGTTCCAAGGATCGTAGCGATCGAGCAGTCGGTCGCGGAGATTTTCAGCGATTCTTATCGTCTTCTTCTACCCTACTTTCAGCGCGGCTATGCTTGGAAGCCGGAGCATGCGCTTCGACTGCTGGCCGATATCAGAGCCGGCGCCGAAGGCGGGTTCGATCTCGACTGGTATCCGCTCGGCTCCATCATTATTGCCCGATCGCAAGGCTCTCTCGAGGCCTGGGTCGCCGACGGGCATCAGCGTCTCATCACGTTGACGATCCTGCTCGCGCTGCTGCGCGATCACGCGTCCGATGCGGCGCTCAAGCAGCGGCTGACGGCCTGCATCGTCGATGCGTCGCAGCCTTCCGCGCCGGCCTATCGCATGACCACGAGCGAGCAGGCGAGCGAGTGCCTGCAACGGTACGTGCAGGAGAGCGGCGCCACCCGTCGCGATTACGAGGAGTCCGGCGACGAACTGTCCGAGAGCGAAGAGAACATCATCGCCAATCGCGACAGCCTGCGCCGTGAGGTGTTAGACCTTTCCGAAGCGCAGCGGCGGAATCTGAGCGCCTATCTGCTCGATTGCTGCCTGATGCTCGTCAAATCGGTGCGCGACCAGCGGGTTGCCCAGTTCCTGTTCTCGACCATGCACGACGCCGGCCTGAGGCCGACGGGGGTGGACCTGTTCAAGGCTGAGATCCTGGGCCGCGTGCGCATCCCGAACCGGGAGCGTTGTCAATCGGCCTGGGAAGGCCTCGAGGCCAGAATCGGCCAGAGCGGACTGGACAAGCTCCTGAAGCACATCGTCGAGATCGAGGCGCGCGAAGCGCCAAAGGAACACATCCCGACGGTGCTTCGATCCCGCTTCGGTCTCAGTGAGCCCGCCGCCGCCGAGTCATTCGTCGAGGACACCCTGCGCAGGCTCGGACGGATCTTTGCGAGCGTGCTCGAGGCGCCGTTCCGGACAATCGACTACCCGCCCGCCGTCTCCCGACGGCTGCAATACTTGAGCTGGGTGCGCAACCATGACACCTGGATGGTGCCCGTGCTGCACTGGATCGACCGGCACGGAATCGAGCATGATGATACGTTGGCCTTTATGCGCCGCCTTGAGGCGTTCGCCTGGATGCAGATGATCTGCGCCGTCGAACCGCCGCAGCGACATCAGCGTTACATGCGCATCCTTGGAGAAATTGATCGCGGTGACGTTCTGTCGGGAAGGAGCGTGCTCGCGATCAGCCGGGAGGAGGAGCGCAAGATCCGCAGCACGCTGGCAAGTCCCAACTACACGAACCGATCCTACAAGCTCTTTCTCTTGCTCCGGGCCAATGCGGCGATCGAAGGCGACGACCACGTTTCTTTCACACCTGAGGCGACGATCGAGCACATCTATCCCCGCAACCCGGCGTCGGGCAGCCGCTGGGCGACCGACTTCAATCAGCCCAAAAGGGCAGCCCAGCTGCGCAACTCGCTCGGCAATCTCACATTGCTGACACGCTCGGAGCAGGACCGCACCAAGAACCTGGACTTCGCGAACAAGCGCGAGGTGCTTCGCTCGAGCGTTTTCGCTCTGTCGCGGCGGCTCGCGGATCGGCAGACGTGGCGGCCGGACGATGTCGAGGCGAACGCGGAGGAGGTTATCAAGATCCTCTTTCGCAGCTGGGGCCTCGCCTGAGTGACGCCGCCTCTCACGCCCCGATCGCACGATATTGCCCCCTGCGCCTCCGCTTCGGGATTGCCCGGCCGCCGGACGGTGATAAGACAGTCCTGCTCGCAAAGCTCTCGGGCCGGCAACAATCATGATCGACGTCTCGGGCCATGACCGCCTCCTGGTGTTCGGCGGCCCCTATTCCAACCTGGAGGCGACACGCGCGCTGATGGCGGAAGCCCGTCGCCTCGGCATTCCGCCGCAAGCCGCGATCTGCACCGGCGATATCGTCGCCTACTGTGCCGCGCCCGAGGAGACCGCATGCCTGATTGCGGAGTGGGGCTGCCACGCGATCCAGGGAAATTGCGAGCAGCAGCTGGCGGCGAGAGCCCCCGATTGCGCCTGCAACTTCGCCGAGGGCAGCGCCTGCGACCGTCTTGCCAAGGGTTGGTACCCCTTTGCTGACGCGCGCATCTCGGATGCGACGCGTGCCTGGTTAGGGAGGCTGCCGCCGGCGCTCACGTTCGACTTCGCGGGCCTCGCCTTTCGGGTGGTCCATGGCGGTGTCGACTTGGTCAACCGGTGGGTGTTCGCTTCGCAACAGGACGTCCTTGCCGAGGAATGTGCCGCATCGGGCGCCGGCGTGACGGTTGCGGGGCATTGCGGCCTGCCGTTTGTCGCCCGTTCCGGGAGGCGGACTTGGTTCAATCCCGGTGTGATTGGCATGCCGGCGAACGACGGTACGCCCGACGTCTGGTACGGGCTGATCGCCGCGACCCCTGCCGGCGTCGTGCTTTCGACCCACAGGCTCGCCTACGATCACATTGCCGCAGCCGGGCGGATGCGCCGGTTCGGCTACGCGAACGGCTATGCGCGTGCGCTCGTCACCGGGTTGTGGCCTAGTCTCGAGATCCTACCTGCCAGTGAACGCATGGCAACCGGACGGCGCCTTCGCGCACGTCGGGTTAGCGTTCAACGCCCCGCAAGCGGTAGGCTGCAGCAGGCGGTGGCCTGAACGACCCGCTCGCGGACATCTTCCGGCCGCGGCGGCAATGGCGGGATCGGCCGCAAGCGCAGCACCCCGACACGGGACATGACTGAGGAAGGCTGAGCATGACGACCCTCGACCTCGAGGCCGAGTACAACAACCGGCGCCGCGTGCCTGAGTATCCGTCCATCAATGAGCGATGGGAGAAGGCGTCGGCCGCCTATCGGGCCGAAGCGAAGGGCGATCTCGATCAGCCGTACGGCAAGAGCGACCGCCAGCGCTACGACCTCTTCCTGCCGAAGGGCGGTTCCGACCGCGCGCCGCTCGTCGTATTCATTCACGGCGGCTACTGGCAGCGCGGCGACCGCAAGGTGTATAGCTTCCTCGCCCGCGAGTTCAATGCGCTGGGCATCAGCGTGGCGATCCCGTCCTATAGCCTTGCGCCGCAGGCGTCGGTGATGGACATCGTGGGTGAGATGCGCCAGTGCATGAAGGCGCTGTATGGGCGGACCGGGCAACGCCCTGTCGTATGCGGTAACTCGGCCGGCGGTCACCTTACGGCTGCGATGGTTGCGACCGACTGGAGCAAGGTCTCCGGCGTGCCATCCGATCTCGTGCGGTCGGGCTACGCTATTTCCGGCGTTTTCGATCTTGCGCCGCTCATCGGGACCTCGATCAACGAGCCGCTGAAGCTCGACCCAGCGAAGGCGCGTGAGGCGAGCCCGCTCTTCTGGGCTGCCCCTGCGAAGGACCGTCGGCTCGTGGCGGCCGTCGGCGGTGACGAAAGCCGTGAGTTCATTCGGCAAAGCCTCGATATCACCCTGGCCTGGAGCCGGGCGGGCGTGAAGGCCGAGTGCGTGGTGGTCCCGTCAACGAACCACTTCACGATTGTCGATGAACTGGCCCGCCCGGACAGCGCGATGCTGGCGCGAATTGCGGGCATGGCGCTCGAGAAGTAATAGCGCGGGAGCTGCATCCTGGTTTGCGCTCGAGCCTGGCGCTCGCGGCAACGGTCTCGTTCGCGTCAGGATGACCGACGATCTGGGACGTCTGCGCCCTTGGCGGCCCCCGTCTTTGCCGCGTCACCGCGCACCGGCGGCACGAAACTTGCTGAACGTGAGGTCGCGCAGAACACGCGCCGCCGCTGGGCCGGACTCCTGACGGCGAGACAATGGTTAAGTCCCGGCATTCGGCCGTTTCCACGCCGCTCGTCGGACGAACCGCATGCGGTCGATCGCACCAGCGGGGCTGATCGTGGTGACGATGCAAACAGTCTCCGGCGCAGTAGTGCCGGCGCCAGCTCTGGTGGTCCAACGGAAGACGCTGGCCGCTCTGGCAGTCGCAACCGCCATCGGCTCGAGCACGATCGTCTTTTCCGAACCGGCGCCGACGGACGTCATGATGCTCGCCGTCATCGTTGCCATCCCGGTTCTCGGGGTCGCGCGCTTTGGCAGGATCGCGGTCGCAGGCTTTGGCGTTTGGCTGGCGATCGTGGCGTTGGGCCTCTTCGGCACCACGTTCTCGGCGACGTTCGACACCGCGGTCAAGCATCAGGCCGTGACGTTCTATCTCGCGGCGGGAGGGTTCGTGCTCGCGGGCTACGTCGCGGCCGATCCGCTGCCCCGAATGCGCTTGATCTTCGTTTTCTACGTCATCGCGGCCGTGCTGGCCACCGTCGCCGCCACCGCCGGCTACTTCCGCCTGTTTCCTGACGCCTACGACCTCTTTACCAGCTACGGTCGCGCCCGCGGACCCTTCAAAGACCCGAACGTCTACGGCGCCGCGATCGCGCCGGCGATCATCGCCTGCATCTGGGTCATGCTGCGCGGCTCGGCGCTTCGGGCCGCCGCCTCAGGCTGCGTTACGCTTTTTCTTTTGCTCGGCGTCGTGATCAGCTTCTCGCGCGGCGCCTGGTTCGCGCTGTCGCTCTCCCTAATGGTATTGATCGCCGGAGCCTGCGTCACCGCCCGTCACGGGCGCGATCTGATGCGTCTGGCCCTCTTTGTCATCATCGGCAGCGCCACGACCCTGGCCACGCTGCTCGCCCTCACGCAGGTCGAGGAGGTCCGCTCACTGCTCGAACACCGCGCAAGCCTGGATCAGAGCTACGATAGCGGCCCCGATGGCCGGTTTGGCGGGCAGGCGAAGGCGCTGCGGCTCATCCTCGACCATCCGCTCGGAATTGGAACCCACACCTTCCGCGACATTTACCACCGCGAGGAACCGCATAATGTCTATCTGAGCATGTTCCTGAATGCGGGCTGGCTCGGCGGGTTGCTTTATGTCGTGGCAGTCGCTGCGACCTTGGTCGCAGGCTTGCGCCGGTCCCTCGAGCCGACCGCCGTGCAGGGCCCCATGTTGGTGGTCACCGCAGCGTTCGCCGGTTTCATCGCGGAAGGTTTCGTGATCGACACCGACCACTGGCGAAGCTTCTTTATCCTTATGGGATGCCTATGGGGCCTCGCCGACGCCCCGCCGCCCGCCACCGCTAGTCGATCCGATAGACCCAATTGTGCGGATCGGGTGCCACCCCGCGCTGGATGTCGACGAGCTTCTGCTTGATGCGCATGGTCGTCTGCCCGGGCCCGCCGGCTCCGATCCTGAACTCGCCGTCCGGTCCTTTGACTCGGCCGATGGGGGTGACGACGGCGGCGGTTCCGCAGGCAAACGCCTCGATGAGGCGCCCGCTTGCCGCGTCCGCCTTCCATTGCTCAATGGCGTAGGGCTCCTCGCGAACCGTGAGACCATCCGCGCGCGCAAGCGCCATCAGGCTGTCGCGCGTGATGCCGGGCAGAATTGTTCCGGACAGCGGCGGCGTCTGCAGCGAGCCGTCGTTGAAGACGAAGAACACGTTCATGCCGCCCAGTTCCTCGACCCAGCGGTGCTCCGCAGCGTCGAGAAAGACCACCTGATCGCAGCCATGCTTGCTCGCTTCGGCCTGCGCGACGAGGCTGGCGGCGTAATTGCCGCCGCATTTCGCAGCGCCGGTCCCTCCGGGCGCCGCCCTAGTGTAGTTTTGTGAGATCCACAGCGAGACAGCCGGCGCGCCGCTCTTGAAGTAGCCCCCGACGGGGGACAGGATCACGAGATAAAGGTACTCCGACGACGGCTTAACGCCCAGGAACACTTCACTCGCGAACATGAAGGGGCGGATGTAGAGCGAACCGCCCTCCACCGTCGGAAACCACTCGCGATCCATCTTCACGAGCTCAACGATTGAGCGGATGAAAAGATCCTCCGGCAGCGGCGGCATCGCGAGCCGCTCCGCCGACTGCCGGAATCTCCGGGCATTTGCATCGGGCCGGAACATCGCCATGGTCCCGTCCGACAGCTTGTAGGCCTTCAGCCCCTCGAAGATCTCCTGTGCATAGTGGAGAACGGCAGCCGCCGGGTCGAGCGGGATCGGCTGGCGCGGCACGATCTTGGCATCGTGCCACCCCTTGCCCTCGGTGAACCGGATCACCGCCATGTGGTCGGTGAAGACCCGCCCGAACCCTGGATCGGCGAGGAGCTTGCTGCGCTCTGCCGCCGGCATGGATTGCGCGTTGCGCTCGATTGCGAACGTCATGATTGGCGCCTCCCAGGGTTTTATCAGGTCCGATATTGTTCCGCCGGACGTCCCTGCCGTCATTCCCGGCATCGCTCGCGACTGGCGGAGCGGATCCCGGATGATGATGCAACTGCCCGTGCATGAACTCAAACCGGCGTCGAGCTCCATGCGCGGAGATCGCCACCAATAGGCCGCAATGTGCTAATTCCTCGCCACGGCGGGTGTGAACAGAGTACCGATAGTGGAAAATATGTCAACATGGCTGACATAAATTCACGTACCAGACCTCGCCCCCGCGAAGGTCACACCGAAGACCCTGCAGCGGGCCAACCGGCGGCCTCGCGAGATCGCGATCTCGTCGCGATGGTCGAGCTGCTGTTCTTCGCTTACCGCGACTTCACAGGCGAGCCGGACGCGATCTTGCGCGACCTGGGCTTCGGACGCGCCCATCATCGGGTGTTGCATTTCGTGAACCGCAACCCCGGCTTGCGGGTGGCGGACCTGCTCGAGATTCTGCGCATCACGAAGCAAAGCCTGGCGCGGGTTCTCAAGCAGCTCGTCGCTGAGGGCTACGTTGCTCAGGAACGGCCGGCGTCCGACCGTCGCGAGCGCCGCCTGCACCTGACGCCGAAGGGAGCGGACCTTGCGAACCGGTTGCTCGCCATGCAAACCCGTCGCATCTCACGCGCCATCGGCGACATGAGCCCGGAGATGCGGCTGGGGGCCCAGCGATTCCTCCTGGCCATCGTTGGCGATGCGGACCGGGCCGACGTATGGCGCATGATTTCGAGGTCTCCCTTGTCGCCGGGGACGCATGCTCGGGAGGACGAATGACCACGCCCGATACGACGCGCCGCGAGCCCCTGCTCGACAACGCCCCGCACATTCTGGTGATCGACGACGACCAGCGGTTGCGCGACCTCATCTCTCGCTATCTGTATCAGAACGGCTTCCGCGTCACGACGGCCGAGCACGCTCAGGCCGCCCGGGCCGCCTTGCGCGGCCTCACGTTCGATCTCATCATTCTCGATGTCATGATGCCCGGCGAATCGGGCCTTGAGCTTGCCCGCGACCTGAAGCGCATCGCAACCGTTCCCATTTGCATGTTGACGGCGCGCGCGGAGCCGGAGCAACGCCTGGAAGGCCTCGAGTCCGGCGTCGATGACTATGTCACCAAGCCCTTCGAGCCGCGCGAGCTGCTGCTGCGCATTCAGAACATCCTGCGTCGCGGCAAGACGAGCCCTGAGCCGCGCGAAGAAATCCAGATGGGAGATCTGACGTTCAACGTGGGTCGCGGCGAGCTCAGACGCGGCGCCGAAACGATTCGGCTGACGGAACGGGAGCGGGACCTGCTGCGCTTGTTCGCCAGCCGGCCGGGGACCCCGATTCAAAGGCACGAACTGGCGAGCGACGACTCTACCGGCAACGAACGCGCCATTGACGTCCAGATCAATCGGTTGCGGCGCAAGATCGAGGCGGACTCGTCGAATCCGGTGTATCTTCAAACCGTACGAGGCAAAGGCTACATCCTCTACATCGATTGATGACCGGGCGCGAAGCGCCCAGAACGGGGCATCGCCGGCAAACGGGACGGATCGGCATGGCGCTATCCGAGAACAATCGTGGGAGGCCGTGGCTGCGGTTGCGCCTGCCCGCGTTGCCCGACTTTGCTCCAGCTCTGCCGTCGTTCCGGCGCATCAGATCGATCATCGGCAATCTTCTCGGCCAGCTCGCCCCGAAGGGCCTCTATGCTCGCGCGCTGCTGATCATCATCACGCCGATCGTGCTCCTTGAAAGCGTCGTCGCATTCACCTTCATGGAGCGGCACTGGCAATCGGTCACGCGCCGTCTTTCGGAGGCGACCGCACGCGACATCGCGGCTTTGATCGAAGTCTACGAGAGCTACCGCACCGAGGAGGACTACGCCCGGTTGATCGACATGGCGCGGGACAAGCTCGGGCTCTCCATGCAGATCCTGCCACCGGGTGAGCTGCCGACGGCATTGCCGAAGCCCTTCTTCTCGCTTTTGGATCGCACCCTGAGTTCCGAGATCCGCCGCCACGTGAGCCGCCCGTTCTGGATCGACACCGTGGGCCAGTCGCGCCACGTGGAGGTGAGAGTCCGGCATGACTCCGCGGTGCTGCGCTTCATTGCCACACGCACGCAGACCTACGCCTCGAACTCCCACATCTTCCTCATCTGGATGGTCGGGACCTCGGTCGTATTGCTGACGGTTGCGATCCTGTTCATGCGCAATCAGATCAAGCCGATCCTGAAACTCGCAGAAGCTGCGGACGCATTTGGCAAGGGCCGTCCGATACCCGAGGACTTTCGGCCGCGCGGCGCGCGCGAGGTACGTCAGGCCGCTCTCGCATTCGCCGACATGCAGCAGCGCATCACGCAGCATGTCGATCAGCGCACCACGATGCTCGCCGGAGTAAGCCATGACTTGCGCACCGTTCTGACGCGGATGCGCCTGCAGCTCACGTTTCTCGGAGACGGTCCCGAGGTGGCGGCCATGACCTCGGACATCCGGCATATGCAGCACATGCTTGAGGACTACCTTGCATTCGCCAAGGGCGACGGCGGCGAGGTCTCGGCGCCAACCCCCGTGCGCGAGCTGCTCGAGGAGGTGCAGGCCGAAGCGGCGTCACTCGGCACATACATCGAGCTTCGTATGAACCAGCGGCGGCGAAATCTGGTCGTGCCCCTCAAGCGCAGCGCCATGAAGCGCGCACTGACCAATCTGGTGACCAATGCCAGCCGGTTTGGCGACCAGATCGTTCTGCGCGGCGCGACGGAGCGCGGCTGGCTGCGGATCGAGGTCGACGACAATGGTCCGGGCATTCCCGTGCGTGAGCGCGAGAACGTTTTCAAGCCCTTTTATCGGCTGGACAACGCCCGCAATCAGGACACGGGAAATTCCGGTCTTGGCCTTGCCATCGCCCGCGACATAGCACGCGCTCACGGCGGCGATGTTGTGCTGGGTGACAGCCCTCTCGGCGGCCTCCGGGCCATCATTCGCGTGCCGCTGTAAAAGTCAGCCGGGCGCGCCCGGAGCCCTTGCCGGGCGGCGACGGCAGCCGGACCCCTGCCACAGGACGGAGACGACCGACGACCGGGATGGCTCGCTTCGCAATGGTCACGAAGGTTTCATTGACCGTCCATAATTGTGTGACCATTATGATGCTACGAACGGCAAGTTGACGGGGTCAACCGACGGTCGCCAGGAGCGGAGCGAGTAAGCCGCCGCGAGGCATCGCCCTTGCAGTCGCGCCGCGATGCGGTCCCTGCCGCAGACCCGGGGTGCCTCGATAAGCGTTTCCGCGCCCGGTGGAAACCGCGTTCCGTGCAAGCTTCCTGCACGGCGCGACCGAACTTACCTTCTGCGCCGGGCTGAATGGGATCGCCTGCGGTTGGGAGGACGAGGGATGCCGGGCTGGATCTGTCGCGTGACGTGGCTCGGGCTCGTTATTGTCGTTGTCAGCGTCCTGAGCCCTGACCGGGCGCTTGCCCTGGTGCAGACCAAGTTCACGTTCGCCAGTCCCGCCACCTACGACACGCTCGATCCTCACGTGACGATGGACCCCGGGCGTGTCGGCGCGCGCATCAATCTCTATGACACTTTGCTGCGCTGGCAGGACAACCCGGCCCAGCTGGAGCCGTGGCTGGCCGAATCCTACAGCGTTTCCGCCGACGGCCGCACGTATACGTTCAACCTGCGCAAGGGCGTTCGCTTTCACGACGGCGGGGAAGTCAAGGCGGCCGATGTTGTCTATTCGATGGAGCGCTTGCTCGCGCTGAAGCGTGGTGCGGCCCCCCTCTTCGCCGCCCTTGTCGCGCCGGGCTCGACGAAGCCCGCTGGCGAGCACGCGGTCGAGTTCAACCTGATCCGCCCGTCGGCAACCTTTCTCGCGCTGTTGCCGGAACTCCATATCGTCAATGCAGCCGTGGTGAAGAAGAATGAGGTGAACAATGATTGGGGCCAGGCATGGCTGGCGCGGAACGCCGCCGGTTCCGGCTCCTATCGCCTGGCCCGGCACGATCCCGCCACCGGCTTCTTGGCGGTTCGTTTTGCCGAGCACTGGAACACGAATTGGGCGACCAAGCCGATCGACGAGATCGAGTTTCGGACGGTTCCAGATGCCGAGGCGCGGGTCACCGGTTTGCTGAGCGGCGAGTATCAGGGAACCGACGGCTATCTGACCGACGACCAGATAAGACGCCTGAAAGACTCCCCCGCGACGCGGATCATCGAGGCGGACACCGCGCATGTCTTGTACGCCTTGCTGCACAACGCGCGCGAGCCCATGACCGACATCAATTTCCGCCGGGCGCTGGCAGCCGCTTTCGACTACGACGGCTTCATCAAAGGCGCTCTTGCCGGCGCCGCCGTGCGCAATCCGTCGCCGCTGCCGAATACCGTCCCCGGAGCGCCGAAGAACGTTCGCATCGCTGCGCACAATCTGGAACGCGCCAGAGACCATCTTGCGCGGCTGAAGGAGCCGCCGCGCGAAATTACGATCGCCGCGTTCGCGGATCAGCACCGCACGGAGGCCGCCGCTGCCAATCTCCAGGCCAACCTGGCGAAGCTCGGCGTCAAGTCGCGGCTCGTGGTTGAGCCCGCCTCGGTCGCAGCACCGAAGCTTCGCGACGAAAAGCAAATGTATGATGTTGTCCTGCTCTGGCGCGGCCCCACCTACCTCGATCCGCACAACTGGATCGGCGAGCTTTATGACTGCGACCAGATCGGCTTCTCGAATGTCAGCCGCTACTGCAATCGCGAGGCGGACAAGCACCTGAAGGAAGCCGCCGTCGCGACCGATCCGGAGCTGCGCCGCCGTGCCTACGAGCGCGCCGCCGCGATCATCATGGATGACGCGGCCGGAATCTTCATCGCCGCCGCCAAGTGGCGCGGGGTCTATGCCAAATCCGTGTCTGGTGTGCGCTATTCCCCGATCGGCGAAGGTCAGGAGATGCGCTGGATAAGCCTGGACTGAGCCTCACCCGCCGCTGCCGCATCCCTCACGGCCGCTGCGCCCCGTGGATCACCCGGTTCGGGTGCGACGCATGACACTGCCTTCGGCCGCTCCCGCTGCCGGGGCCGGTCCCGCCGGCGAGATGAGCGAGTCCCAGCTCTCATGAAAGCGTCGCAAGCTCTGCCGGGCGACTTCCGCATATTGGGTGGCGCCCTGGGTTTCGAACACTTCCAGAGCCGGCACGAGCGCGCCGGCCGCCGCAAGCCAGTTCCGCCGCTTGTCGCGCCTCTCGCCAAGGCGGATGAGGGCCGAGCCGAGGTTCATCTGCGTGATCGCCCATTTCAGCGGCTCGGTCTCCCTCCGCAGCTCCTCGAGCGCAAGAGAGTAGGCTTTCACGCTCTCCTCAAGATGCTCGATCCTGCCGCCGCTCCGCTCGCCAAGAGCCGCAAGCGCGTTGCCGAGATTGAGTTGGATGACCGCCCACTTCTGCGGCGCCGCAACCCGCGTCGAGATTTCGCCGGCCTTGCGCAATGCGCCGACGGCATCCTCGAGCCGCTGCTCGCCGCCGGGCTGCTCGCCGAGCCCGAGAAGGGCAAGTCCAAGATTCATCTGGGCCTCGCCCCAGCGAATGGGATCGTCGCTGCGCTGTATCTGTCCGAGCGCCGCCGAGTAGGCATCGACGGCTTCTTCGAGGAGCAAGACGCCCCCCTCTCTCTCTTCGAGCGCAAGCAGCACGCTGCCGAGGCCCATCTGCGCCGCTACAAACGCCGAAGCTTGCGTTTTCGCATCGGTTTCCTTGAGCCCTTCGCGAAAAGCCTGAGCCGCGTCCCGCAACGCCGCAGACGAGCGATCCCGCTCGCCGATCAGGGCGAGCACCTGGCCAAGGCGCAACTGGGCGCTCGCCCAGGCCTGCATGTCGGCGTCCCTCGAAAGGATGGCGATGGCCTTCTTGAGCGGCGCCACGGCTTCCTTGAGCCGCGCCGTTCCCGTCTCGCGCTCGCCGATATGCGCCAGCGCCGTGCCGAGCCCGAGACTGGCCCGCGCCAGTCCGGTCTCGTTCGTGCACTCGATCGCCGACTTCACACAGAGCGCATACGCGGCCGCAGCCTCCGTCATGGCTCCGGGATCGCTCGCGAGCTCGCCCTTCCGATGAAGGGCCTCCGCCCGCTTCAGGTCGAACTGCCAGCCGAGCTCGCGCTCGGTGGAAGGCAATGCCAGAGCAGCTTCACTGAACAGTTCGGCCGCTGCCGCGAAGTCGTGCTCGGCAAACCGAAGCTCGGCCAGTCTCGCTGTCGCACGGGCCTCCTCGGTCATCTGCGCCTTGAGACCCGCCACCTCTTCCGACAAACGCTCTTCGGTTCTGCGCCGTCCCTCCCGGATTTCGCGCCGAACCTTGCGCAGAGCCTCGGCGGCGGCTTCGAACTCGGCTTCCCCGAGTGCCGCCGCTGCCTTCATCTTGAGCTTGCGAACATCCGCGTCGTCGTTGCTGGGCTTGAGCAGCTGTCCTTTCGCGTCCCCGATCCACTGCGCGGTGTGCTCCACCTTCGCCGCGATCGCGTCCGGACCGCATCCCTGACGTTCGAGCATTTGCACCAGTCGGATCACGGCCCGCTCGGAGAGCATGAATCGCTCGCGCAGACCCGCAATCCACGACGCGCCGCCGGCGCGTTCGAGTGCCGCCGCCGTTGCCGGCGCGAATCCCAGCGCGGCGAGTCCGACCGGAGCGGCCGCAGTCGTTTCCGCACAATGCCGGGCAAAGGCCTTCACGGACGATGCCAGCGCGGGAGCCACCGTCGGCTCGTCCAGCAGATGTCCGTAGGCGCGATCGATCATGAACAACGCCACGTCGTCCCTGAGACCGTGCGCGGCCACGTGGCCGGCCGCGCGCGCCCGGGAAAAGATATCCACAGCTATTCGCCGCGACGCCGGCTCGCCCCCGGCGACACCACCGCCGGTGCGCGCCCGATCGACCGCGTGCGCGAGATGCGCCGGTTGCGGCCTGACGCTCAGAATGAGTTGGGCGAGTGCGGTTGCGTGCTGTTCGAGGAGCTGTTGCGGCAGGCTCCGCGTCTCCGCGCCGACCCACACGTCACGCGCGAGGGCATCGACTACGGCATCGAGCGTCCCTGCCGTTCCGTTGCTGCGCAGCCAAGCCGGAAACTCCTTGGCCTTGCGCGCACAATCCTCATCGATCTGCACACTCCAGGTTGACGCAGTCGACAGCATTGCGGCTCCGACAAGCTCGGCCAGAGCCTCGAAAAGCGCCATTGTCTGACCCCCGCATGAGCTTTGGCGAATCGCTTCCGGCAATCTTGCCGAAATCGCCGTCATTGGGAACCGCCTGCGCGTTGCATCGCTGGCGCCGATCGCAGCGCCTGCGATCTACACAGCAACGCGCGCTTCGTACGCGGCAATCTCCTTTTCGTGAGCGAGCGTCATTTCGATCTCGTCAAGCCCGTTGATGAGACAGTCCTTCCGAAAGCTGTCGATCGCGAAGCCGTCAATCTTGCCATCCGGCCCCCGCACCGTCTGATTTGGCAGATCGATTGTGATCTGCGCACCCGGGAGCTCGAGCAGAAAGCGCAGGATCTCGCTCACTCTCGCTTCCGGCAGAACAACCGGAAGCACGCCGTTCTGATAGCAGTTGTTGAAGAAGATGTCGCCAAATGACGGCGCGATGAATGCCTTGAAACCGTTGTCCTTCAGTACGGTGACCGCCATCTCGCGGCTCGATCCGCAGGCGAAGTTGCGAGCCGCGACGATGATCTCGGCGCCCTTGTATTCCGGCCGATTGAGCACGAAATCGGGCCTCGGCGCTCCGTTGTCGTAATAGCGCACATCACGAAAGAGATGCGGCTTCATGTCCTCGCGCGGCAGCGACAGGAAGCGACCGGGAATGATCTGGTCGGTGTCGATATTCGCCTGATTGAGCGGTGCTGCAACGGCAGTCACGACCGAGAACGGAGTGCGGCGGTGTTCGTGCGACATGGAAGCTCTCACGCCATCAGTTTGCGAACGTCGGTGAAACGGCCGGTGACGGCCGCGGCGGCGGCCATGACGGGGCTGACGAGATGCGTGCGCACGCCTTTGCCTTGGCGGCCGACGAAATTCCGGTTCGATGTCGACGCAATGCGCTCCTCGGGGCGGCCGATCTCGCCATTCATGCCAAGGCACATCGAGCACCCGCTTTCCCGCCACTCGAAACCCGCTTCCTTGAAAATGCGATCGAGCCCCTCCCGCTCGGCTTGCTCCTTGACGAGGCCGGAGCCCGGAACGATCCAGCTCGGCACGACCGCCTTGCGTCCCTTTGCGATGCTGGCGGCTGCGCGCAGATCCTCGATGCGGCTGTTGGTGCATGATCCGATGAAAACCCGATCGACGGCGATCTCGGAGATCGGCGTTCCGGGCTGCAGGCCCATGTAGGCGAGCGACCGGGCGAGGGCTTCGCGCTTGACGGCATCGGGCGCCGCAGCCGGGTCCGGCACGGCGCCCGTCACCGGCACCACGTCCTCGGGACTCGTGCCGTAAGTGACCATCGGCGCAATGTCTCGGCCGTCGAGCGACACCTCGCGATCAAACTGTGCGCCGGGGTCGGTCGGCAACTCGCGCCAGCGCGCCAGGGCTGCATCCCATGCCGCACCCGCGGGGGCGTAAGGTCGCCCGGCGAGATACTCATAGGTCTTGTCATCCGGCGCCACCATGCCGGCGCGCCCGCCCGCTTCGATGGACATGTTGCAGAGCGTCAGCCGTCCTTCGATCGAAAGCTCCCGAATGGCGCTTCCCGCATACTCGATGACATAGCCGGTGCCGCCCGCCGCCCCGATCTTTCCGATGATTGCCAGGATCACGTCCTTTCCGGTCACCCCGGCGCCGAGCCGGCCGTCGATGGTGATGCGCATGGCCTTCGGCTTCTTCTGCCACAGCGTCTGCGTCGCCATCACATGGATCACCTCGGACTGACCGATTCCGAATGCGAGACAGCCGAGCGCGCCGTGTGTCGAGGTATGGCTGTCCCCGCAGACGAGGGTGATCCCTGGAACCGTGAGTCCCTGCTCCGGCCCGACGACGTGCACGATCCCGTTGCGTCGGTCGCCGACGTCGAAGACCGTGATACCGGTCTCCCTGCCGTTGACCGCGACCGAGGTCACCATGCGATGGGCATTGGGGTCCTTGATGTCCGCCTTGTTTCGCGTGTTGGTCGGCATGTAATGGTCGGGCGTTGCGAACGACAGATCCGGGCGTCGCAGCTTCAGCCCGCGGCTCTTCAATCGCTGGAATGCGAAGTAGGACCCGTCGTGGATCAGATGGCGGTCGATATAGAGGAGCGAATAGCCATCCGGTCTTTCGACAACCACATGCCGCGCCCAGATTTTTTCGAACATGGTGCGCGGCTTGGAAATTTCGGCCATGGGCGCTCTCCCCGGTGATCTCGCCGCAACCTGCGAGCATGCCTGTTGCGTCTCTGACGGCCGACTCTAGGCGTCCTCCCCGGCAACCGGCAAGCTTGGCTGCCGGACGGCTGCTATCAGGCGCGGCCTGGACGAAATCGCAACGACTGCTCGATGTGTACCACGATGGCTTCGGCAATCGAGGCGTCGGCGAGCCGCTCGGTCTGTGCGATGGGAACGTTGGTGCTCACCGCAAGCACAACCGGCCCGCCGCGTCCGGCCGCGACGTCGATGCTTGCAAGCCCAAGCCCCATCACCCGCGCGGCGCTCTCGGCCACACGTCGCGCCGCCTGCAGTTCCGGCGCATCGAGCCGGATCGCCTCCCAATCGCTGCGCTCGCCCGCCGCCGGCGTGCTCCGGCGCTCGAGCGCCGCAAGACAGCGTCCGCCAACGATCGCAAACCGGATCGTCGGACCGAGACCGACCGCAGCGCCGAGCGCCAGCACGTGGCCGTCATCGGCATCGGGCTTGATCAGGTCGGCGTGGCTGACGGCGGCATCGAGCACGGGTATCCGCTCGCGCGCAAGCGTTTGGCGCAGCGCCAGCGGATCGCCGATGCGCTGCAAGGCATCGGCGGGATTGAGCGCGAACGCCCCCATGATTTCCAGCTGTCGCACGGCGGCGATCGAGAACGACCCGAGCGCGCCCGTCGCCCGCGCGACCACGGCGTCAACCCCCGTGAGCGGGCGCCCGTTGAGGAAGATCGCGGGCTCCGTCGCCGAGATGTAGAGCGAAAGGCGCGATCGATCCAGAATCGTCGTGCGATGTCCCCGCCGCTCCGCCGCCCGCAGCAGGCGGCGATTGGATGCGTTCTCCGGCCGGCGCGTGAACAGGGCGATCGACAGACTGCGCTGTTCGCCTTGCGCCCGCTCGATGCCGCGATAGCGGTTGTAGGAAAGCCGCGGCTGCCGGAACGAGGTGGCGGGATCGACGAACATGTCGTCCTGGATTGCCTGCCGGCCAAGCAGCATCCGATAGGTCATCGACTCGCGGTTGGCGAGCGTGATCTCGATTGGCCACTTGCGCCCGCCCATCTCGGCCGTCGTTCGGATAACGAAGCGTAGCTCGCGCTCGCCATTCGAGCTGATCACCTCGCGCTGATCGACGACGTCGGCAGTGCACCAGATCTGGATGTCGTCCCGGCCCGGCACAGGCCGGATGCTGAACCGGACTTTGCGCTGGCCATCGGCTACAAAGGTCTCGATCACGTCAGCATGCAGCGAAGACGTTCTCGCGCCGGTATCGACCTTGGCTTTGATGGCAGGCAGACCCAGATCCGGTAGCGCGAGCCACTCCTCCCAGCCAAGCAGGAAAGGTTCAGACACGAATTGCGCCCTTCGATCCTCGGGGTTGAGTCCGTCGAGATTTAGGGCCCGCCTAGCGCAAATGCGATGCCAACTCAACGCCGTTGATGGATCGCCAAGGCCCGGCCGCAAACGTCGGCCTGGGACCGGCGCCTTGCGGCGCTGTCGCGGGCAGATTTGGGGACCTATCTGGCCAGGGCCTCGAGCCGTTGCCGCGCGAGCTCGCTGCCGAGCTGTTGCGCCTTTTCGTACCAGCTTCGAGCCCGGGCCGGATCGGCGGCAATCCCCTGCGCCCCGAGCCGGCGCAGCTCGCGCGGATCAAATGTCTCGCCGATGAGCAGCGCCGCCTCCGCGAGCCCGGCGTCCGCGGCGCGCTCGAGGAACAGCCTCGCCGCAACGATGTTTCCCTCGGCGAGCATTGCTTTTCCCCGGGAGAGGAAGCCTTCCGCACGCTGCCGGTCTGCCGGGGTTGGCCTGGTGATCTCCGGCGACGGGGGCGACACGGCCTGCGGCTGTCGGGGAGGGATCATGGCGCTTGGAGCCGGCTGCATCTGACGCGGAGGAGCCGGTGGCGCCGGAGTCGGAGGCGAAACGGCAGGCGGCGACGGTATCGGCGCCGGGCGGCTGCTCACCGCCGGACCGGGTGCGATCAGGCCTGCGGCCGCCACGACGAACGCTGTCCGCGTCTCTGCGACGATGTCGCCGTCGATGCTGGCCAGCGCGATCGTCACATCGCTCTTGCCGGCGACGCCGGCTGGCACCGACACGCGCAGCCCTTTGAGCGCGGCGACGGGCACTGCCCATGAACCCGGAGCGACGCGATGTCCGGCGCTGAGCGTCACATCGCTCGGCAGACCACGGATTCGAGCGATGAGCCCGCGCGCTGCGAGGTCTGTCGGCGCGACCTCCACGGGCATCGGAACCTCGCTGCCCGGAGCCACCAGAACGACTGCTGGGACTGAAACCTGAGGCGCTTCGACGGCACCTGCTTCGCTCGGACCTGACTGCACCGGCATCATCGAGGCGCGGGGACGGTCGGAGGGCGATTGCGCCGAGGCCTGCCATGCGATCGCCGCCCCGAACGCCACAAGCAGGGCCGTGACGCCCGCCACGGCACCGCATTTCGCCGCTACTTCCCGCATCGTCCCCGCCCCGCCACCGGCTGCCGACGTTGCCAACGTGACGTCTACTGCGACTTTTGCTGTTGCTTGCTCCATTGCAGGAACTCCTTGAAAAGACGCTCCTGCTCCGCCTGATTGCCAGGCGCCGCTTGAATGACCTGGCGTCGCGCCTGCGCCTGGTCGATGGGTACGGCTGACTTCTCGGGCACCGGCTCCCTTGCTCGCGCAGGCTCTGGCGCGGCCTTGAGCGCGGCGCTTGCTCTGTCGAGGCGCTCCTGCATCGGTCGGAAGCGCTGCCAGCCTGGCACGGACGCGGCCAGATTCACGTCCTTCCACTTCGGATGGTAACCGGGCTCGTTCTGCAGCTTCGGAAACCGCTGCATGAGATAATCGACAAAGCGTACCATCCGCCGGTAGCGGTCGGTATCCACGGGCCAGTCGTAGACCGCCAGCAGTGCCGGCACCGAGATGGTTTCGATCCGCTGCCCTTGCGGAATGAGCTGGGGATAATCGGAATGCTCGAGATAGCTCGGTAGATAGTACTCGAGCTTGTCCGAGTATTCGACCGGCAGGAATCGGAAGCCCTCCGGGAATTTCCCTTTGAGGAACGGCGCCAGCGGCTTGGACGAGACCCACACCGTCGCGGCGATGCCCGGCCCCTTCCGCATCTCTTCCATTGCGACGCTGTGCGGCTGGAATCTCGCGTCGACCTTGATGCCCAGTCGCTCGAAGATGATCGGCCCGCTGTAGGCCGCCGCCGTCCCTTGGGTATTGAAGTTGACGGGCTTTCCAGCCAGGTCAGCCAGCGACTTGATCTCCGGACGCACGAAGACATGCAGTTCGGACGGAAAGAGGTTCAGAAGAAAATTGATGCGCTTGGTGATGCCGGGAACGTCCGGGTTCTTCTTGAAGTGCTCGAGAATGTCGCCGTAGACGATCGCGGCATCGACGCCTCGCAGGTAGAGGAGGTCGAAGATGTTGTCGAACGGTCCCCGCGTCACGATCGGCAGCACGCGCATGTTGTCGCCGTCGTCGAGAACCCGCGCGAGCTCGGCGGCGAACTGCAGCGGCGCGCCCTCCGTTCGACCGGCTGCGAGGCCGACAGTCCAGGCGTTGATCGCCTCCTTGCGCTTCGCCTCGACGCTTCCCGGCTGCGGTACAGGAGCGCCGGATGTCTGCCGCGGAATGCGCTCGCGCAGTTTGGCTTGCGTCGTCTCGACCCAGCGCGTCGGACCGCTGGCCTCGGATCCGTCACCGCTTCTCGTCTGGGCGAGGGCGTCGCCGGCAGTCCAGCCGGCGACCGCCACCATGGCGAGCATTGCGAGCCGTCGAAGTTGCATGACCGGCACTCCTTGCTGTTCGCCGCTTACGGACGGATGTAGGCGTAGCCCTGCTTTTGCAGCTCCATCAGCCGCACCACGCCGGAGGGCATCAACTTGGCCTCCGAGATGAGGGTGATCGGCTTCTGCTCCTGGCGCGACTGGTTCGCCTGCGTGTTGGCGCAGGCCACGAACGTCACGGATGGCTCGGCGAGCGCCATCTCCGCGATCCGCTGCTTCACCGGGCTCGTATCGTCGCGCAGCATGTGCAGACCGGGGCCGAAAGCGACAATCTCGATCGCAACGGCTTCGCCCTTGAGCTTGTAGTACTCGAGGACGTTCTTGGCGTTGTTGAGCGCGAGGTTCATCAGGTCCGGACGGTTCTCGTCGACCTGGATGGCGAGTTTGTGCACCTTGGCCTTGGCGTCAGTGCGTGCGGCCTGGCGCGACGAGCTCGACTGGGCGGGCGGCGCGGCCGACTGCCGCTTTTGCTCGCCGCCCGCCGACTGGGCGCTGGCCGTGACGGGCAGCAGGGCGACCGCCAGAGCCGAGGTCAGGACGGCGCGGGAAAGTGGGAGCTTGCGCATTTTGCCTCTCAATCGCAGAAACGGGACCGGCAGGACCGGGAGCGCGACGGCGCAGGATGGCGCACCGATGAGTTCGCACGTTCACTGGCGATGAGCCCCCAAGGCCTTGTCGGGAAACCACAATTGCCGTCGCATCCCGATGCTTGTTCTGACAGCATTTGGACATCAAACAACACTTGCAGCCCCAAACAGTAAATCCGAGGTCATTCCCGACGCTTTTTGGGCGCATTTGCGGTAGTTTGATGGAAAATGCGATGTGCTCCTGACGATTTGAAGGCGGGGATCGCCCCCGCGGGACCGCGGCCCGCTCTCGAGCGGGCAACCTTCGGCGGCTGTTTGACGCTTGCCTGCGCCGTACCTAGATAAGTTCTTGCCAGCGAACGAAACCGCAACTGCCCGTCAGGCACGACGATGTCGAACCAGCACCCCAAGCAGCCGTTGACCAGCATTTCTCAGCTCAACGAGCGGACGAGGGCGATCTTTCGGTCCATCGTTGAAAGCTACCTCGCGACAGGGGAGCCCCTCGGCTCGCGCAACCTGTCTCGCACGCTGCCGATGACCTTATCGCCGGCCTCGGTGCGCAACGTCATGTCGGACCTCGAGCACCTCGGCCTCATTTATGCGCCGCACACCTCGGCTGGCAGGTTGCCGACCCAACTTGGCCTGCGCCTGTTCGTCGACGGCCTTCTGGAGGTCGGCAATCTTACCGAAGAGGAGCGGCGGCAGATCGAGGCGCAGGTGGCGGGCCGCCGGCCAAAGCCTCTTGAGCAGATCCTGTCGGAAGCCAGCGAGGCCATATCCGGGCTTTCGCATTGCGCCGGGCTGGTCGTGAGCGAGAAGCAGGACCAGCGCCTGCGACACATCGAGTTCGTTCCACTGGAGCCCGGCAAGGCGCTCGTCGTGATCGTCGGCGAGGATCAGTCCGTCGAAAATCGCGTGATCTCGATCTCGCGCGGCTTGCCGTCCTCAGCCCTCACCGAGGCGACGAACTATCTCAACCGCACGGTGCGCGGATTGACCGTTTCTGAAGCGCAGAAGCGCATCGAAAGCGAGCTCGCCAAGGCCAAGGCCGAGCTCGACGCCCTGACAAAAAAGGTTATCGAGGCGGGTCTCGCCACCTGGTCCGGCGCCCAGGACGAGCGTCGCAGTCTGGTGGTCCGCGGGCAGGCCAATCTGTTGAAGGACCTCTCCGCAATCGAGGACCTCGATCGCATCCGGCAGCTCTTCGATGATCTCGAGCAGAAGCGCGAACTGGTCAACTTGCTCGGCTTGACCGAGCAGGGCGAAGGCGTACGCATCTTTATCGGCTCGGAGAACAAGCTGTTCTCGTTGTCGGGTTCGTCGGTGATCGTCGCCCCGTTCAAGGATAAGGAGCGGCGCGTCGTAGGGGTGCTGGGGGTCATCGGACCGACGCGCTTGAACTACGCCCGCATCATTCCGATGGTCGACTATACCGCGCGCCTCATCAGCAAGACGCTCGCTTGATTTTTCTGCAGTGCGGGATGATATGCGGTCTGGGTCCGGCCAGCACCCGCCGTCTCAAGGGCGTGCGGGTCTGGCCATGACGTCCCTGAATACGCCGGAGCAAGCACCTCAATGACCACAGTCAACCCCTCGGAGGGCAAGCCCGCGACCCAGCCGGAGGCGGCCGCGCCGTCGACGTCTGCGCCCGAGAAGCCGGGCCCTGACGACACCGCCGCTGCTGCCCCCGTCGATGCCGCCGCCCTCGCGCACGCCTTCGAATCGCTGAAGGCCGAGAATGCCGACCTGAAGGACCGTTTGCTGCGGGCCCACGCCGAGATGGAGAACATCAGAAAGCGGACCGAGCGCGAGAAGTCGGAAGCGCATAAGTACGCCGTGACCAGGCTCGCCAAGGACATCGTTGGCGTGAGCGACAATTTCCAGCGGGCGCTCGAATCCGTCCCGGCCGAGGCGATCGACCAGGCGCCGGCCCTGAAGAGCTTGATTGAGGGCGTCGCGATGACGGAGCGCGAGCTGCTGAATGCCCTCGAGCGCCACGGCATCAGACGCATTGATCCGAAAGGCCAGCCCTTCAACCCGCACCAGCATCAGGCGGTGATGGAGCAACCCGATCCCAGCGTGCCGGCCGGCACCGTCACCCAGGTCTTTCAGTTCGGCTACATGATCGAGGATCGCGTTCTGCGTCCAGCGATGGTTGTGGTGGCCAAAGGCGGTGCCCGACCGGCACAACCGACCGAAGCGGCCACCGAGACCGAGTCCGTCTCACCGTCGGCTCCGCCTGCCGGTAACGACGACACGCCGGGGGGGTCCACGGGGCCGCAGTCCTAAACATCGATCAATTACGACTCTGCTGCGCGCGCAAGTTCGCGCAGCAATCGTTGCGGGCTCGGCAAAGAACCCGCCCGCGGCGCGGCACGCCGCCTCAGCGCCCCCGCATCGCAGCCGAGCCCGCTGTTTTTTGCGCCCGGCCCCGGCGCTCATGCCCCGAATGCCCGCCGGCATCCTTGCAGGCCTTCCGGCTGGTCGATGCGACAGGCAGAGCTGGTCGCCATCGAGCGCAGCACCGTCGGAGATCCAAGTTACGATCCGATCGACGTCGCGATCGGCACGGCGAGCGGGTGCGCAAGGCGCCCCAAGGTCTCGCTCGAACGGCGAACCCGCATCCCTAATCAACTGGCCAAGGCGTGCCCACTTGCAAGACGGTGCCACCCGGCAATGCCGCGGAGAAGCCGCCTTCATCGGCACCTGCGACGCAGGTCGGGCGGGCTTGCGGTCCTGCGCCCAGGCAGCCTTTCATGGGCCTCAGCGCATGATGCAGTCCATCATGTCTCGGCGTGGGATTGAGACGTTTGATGTGTCACGAGAGCGCGGCAGATTTATCACAGAGAACGTAGGTCCGGACGTTGCGGGGCCACTGCCTGCCCCCTATATAGCGAAGCATTGTCGACCTCAGCTCCAGGGGACCGCTCCAACGGACCCCACGGTCGGGGCCATTGGAGCATCGGGTGCCGAAACGGGCCCGAGAGGTTCGCCGCAACCAAGGGATCAAACGAAATGTCGAAAGTCATCGGGATCGACCTCGGAACGACCAATTCCTGCGTCGCTGTCATGGAAGGCGGGACGCCCAAGGTCATCGCCAACGCGGAAGGCATGAATACGACGCCGTCGGTGGTCGCTTTCACGGACGATGGGGAGCGCCTGGTCGGGCTTCCCGCCAAGCGTCAGGCTGTGACCAATCCGACCGACACGTTCTTCGCCATCAAGCGGCTGATCGGCCGCCGCTATTCCGATCCGATGGTGGAGAAGGACAAGAAGCTTGTCCCGTACAAGATTATCGAGGGAAAGAACGGCGACGCCTGGGTTGAATCGCGTGGCCAGCAGTATTCGCCCTCTCAGATTTCGGCCTTCATTCTGCAGAAGATGAAGGAGACCGCAGAGGCTTATCTGGGGCACCCGGTTTCCCAGGCCGTCATCACGGTTCCCGCTTACTTCAATGATGCCCAGCGCCAGGCGACCAAGGATGCCGGCAGGATTGCCGGGCTCGAAGTGTTGCGCATCATCAACGAACCGACGGCGGCCGCCCTCGCCTACGGCCTCGACAAGAAAAAGGACGCGAAGACCATCGCTGTCTACGATCTGGGCGGTGGCACCTTCGACATCTCGATCCTCGAGATCGGCGACGGCGTCTTCGAGGTGAAGTCGACCAACGGCGACACGTTCCTCGGCGGTGAGGACTTCGACATGCGGCTCGTCGCCTACTTGGCAGACGAGTTCAAGAAGGAGAACGGCATCGACCTGCGCAACGACAAGCTTGCCTTGCAGCGCCTGAAAGAGGCGGCTGAAAAGGCCAAGATCGAGCTGTCGAGCGCCCAGCAGACCGAGATCAACCTCCCGTTCATCTCGATGAGCCCGAAGAACCAGTCGCCGCTTCACCTGACGATGAAGCTGACGCGGGCGAAGCTCGAGTCCCTGGTCGAGGATCTGATCCTGAAGACCATCCCGCCCTGCGAGCAGGCCCTGAAGGACGCCGGTCTCAAGGCCGCCGACGTCAACGAGGTAGTGCTTGTTGGTGGCATGACCCGGATGCCGCGCGTCCAGGCCGAGGTGAAGAAGCTGTTTGGCAGGGAGCCGCACAAGGGCGTCAATCCCGATGAGGTTGTCGCCATCGGCGCGGCGATCCAGGGCGGCGTGCTCAAGGGCGACGTGAAGGACGTGCTGCTCCTCGACGTCACACCGCTCTCTCTCGGTATCGAGACGCTCGGCGGCGTGTTCACGCGCCTGATCGATCGCAACACCACCATCCCGACCAAGAAGTCGCAGATCTTCTCGACGGCGGAGGACGGTCAGCGCGCCGTGACGATCAACGTCTACCAGGGCGAGCGCGAGATGGCGGCGGATAACAAGCTGCTCGGCCGCTTCGATCTTGATGGTATCGCTCCGGCGCCGCGCGGCGTGCCTCAGATTGAGGTGACGTTCGACATCGACGCCAACGGCATCGTCCACGTGTCGGCGAAGGACAAGAAGACCGGCAAGGAGCAGTCGATCCGCATCCAGGCGTCCGGCGGTCTCTCCGAGGCCGACATCAAACGCATGACCGAGGAGGCCGAGCGTTTCAAGGAGGAAGACAGGAAGAAGCGCGAGCTTGTCGAGGCCCGCAACCATGCTGACCACTTCGCGGCCCAGATCGAGAAGGACCTGAAGGAGCACGGGGACAAGGTCTCTGCAAGCGATAAGACGGCAATCGAAACCGCTCTCGCTGCGCTGAAGGAAGCGGCGAAGGGTGACGACGCCGAGGCCATCAAGTCTGCCACCAACGCATTGATGCAGGCGTCGATGAAGCTCGGCGAAGCGGTCTATAACGCCAGCAAATCGGCCGCCGAAGGGTCCGGAGAGACCGGCTCCGACACCACCGCCAAGAAGACCGGCAAGAGCGGCGACAACGTCGTCGATGCCGACTTCGAGGAAGTGAAGGACGACAAGAAGAAGAGCGCGTAAGTTGAGGACAGCCCGCTGCGCGGCGGGCTGTCCGCTTCGCTCCTGCCGGGGAGGCGCGCATGAGGGACGGACTGGGGTGTCAGGTCTGCCTCGCCTTGGATGGCGAGCACATGTTTGATCCTCGCCGTAATACCCTCACGAGTGGGTTGCGGAGCGCTCGGCTCTGCGCCGAGCCTCGGGTGTTCGGGGCAGGCGCAACGTATCGCGCGACCCGCTGGCGCCGCGGGCCTCAGAGGGGCGCATCGCACGCGTTCAACCGCGCGTCTTGGGTCTCGATCTCTTCCGAATTCAAACGCGGTCTGCTTCGGGACGGTCCGTTCCCGGCTCGTCGCGCACCTGTCCTTTGTACCGATCCCACCACCGTCGCAGCGGCGCGCACCGATCGCCACGCTTGCACGCGCCCATGAAGCACGAGAGCTGATCCCAACATGGCCAAACGAGACTATTACGAGGTCCTCGGGGTCCAACGCAATGCAAGCGAAGCGGACCTCAAGTCCGCCTTCCGCAAATCGGCAATGCAGTACCACCCGGACCGTAATCCCGGGGACAAGGTTGCCGAACAGAAATTCAAGGAGCTGAACGAGGCCTACGAGGTCTTGAAGGATCCTCAGAAGCGCGCCGCCTACGACCAGTTCGGCCATGCCGCCTTCGAAGGCGGCCGTAGCGCCGGCGGCCCGGGCGGTTTCGGTCCCGACTTCGCATCGTCGATGTCTGACATCTTCGACGATCTGTTTGGCGAGTTCATGGGCGGTCGGCGAGGTGCTGGCGGTCGCGGCCGTGGTGGTCACGAGCGCGGCGCCGACATCCGCTATCAGATGGAAATCTCGCTTGTGGAAGCCTTCACGGGCAAACAGGCCCAGATCCGCGTCCCGACGAGCGTCACCTGCGACACATGCAAGGGATCGGGCGCCAAACCGGGCAGCCGGCCGACGTCCTGCAGCACGTGCGGCGGGCACGGCAAGGTGCGCGCCAGTCAAGGCTTCTTCACCATCGAACGCACCTGTCCAACCTGCCAAGGCCGCGGCGAGGTGATCGATGACCCTTGCGCCAGCTGCCAGGGGTCCGGTCGCGTGATGAAGGAGCGGACGCTGCAGGTCTCAATTCCCGCGGGTGTCGAGGACGGAACGCGAATCCGCCTCGCGGGCGAGGGAGAGGCCGGCGTGCGTGGCGGCCCGCCCGGCGACCTCTACATTTTTCTCTCCATTCGTCCGCATGAATTCTTCCAGCGTGACGGAGCCGATGTCTTCTGCCGCGTTCCGATCTCGATGGTGACGGCGGCCCTGGGCGGAACGATCGAGGTGCCGACCCTCGACGGCAGCCGGGTCAAGGTGCCGGTACCGGCCGGCACCGAAACCGGCAAGCAGTTTCGGCTCCGCGGCAAGGGAATGCCGGTTCTGCGCTCCAAGGTCCAGGGCGACATGTACATTCAGGTGGAGGTCGAGACCCCGAAGAACCTCACGCGGCGCCAGCGCGAGTTGCTCGAGGAGTTCGATCGGGAATCGAAGGCCGAGAACAGCCCCGCCTCAGCCGGCTTTTTTTCCAAAGTGAAGGAGTTCTTTGAAGGTCGCGGCTCCGCCTGAACTCGCCTTCGCCGCCCACACTCTGCCGGACACGTCATTGCCCTCAAGTTCTCATATTGTTCTTGACTGCGGTCCCTCACCAAGTAATTCTTGAATGCCTGTGGAACCCGGCGTCGGCCGAGCTGTCCCGGGCAGGTGGGGGCGGGCATGTACGGGCAGATTGCGACACTGGCGTTTATCGGTATCGAGGCTCGGCCAGTCGAGGTCGAGGTCCGCATCACTTCTGGCAAGCCCGTCTTCAATATCGTCGGCCTCCCAGATAAGGCGGTGGCGGAAAGCCGAGAGCGTGTGCGCAATGCGCTGCACGCGACCGGCTTGGGGTTCCCATACAAGCGGGTCGCAGTCAACTTGGCGCCCGCCGACCTGCCGAAGGAGGGCAGCCATTTCGATCTGCCGATTGCCCTCGCTTTGATGTCGGCGACGGGCGCCATCGCGCCGGACGCGATCGCTGGCTACGCCGCGATCGGCGAGCTGGGGCTCGACGGGAGCATTCGCCCCGTTCCTGGAACCCTCCCCGCCGCCATCGGCGCAAACGCCATCGGCAAGGGGCTGATCTGTCCGGCGTCCGCAGGCTCCGAGGCGGCATGGGCCGCGGAGGACATGGCGATCCTCGCGGCCCCGCATCTGCTTTCGCTTGTGAATCATTTTGCCGGTCGTCAGGTCCTTTCGCGGCCGGAACCGAATCTTTCGGAAGCCCCGGCCCCGAACGCGCTGGATCTGCGCGATGTACGCGGGCAGGAAAGCGCAAAGCGCGCGCTTGAGATCGCCGCGGCCGGTGGTCACAATTTGCTCATGGTGGGACCTCCGGGTTCCGGCAAGTCGATGCTGGCCGAGCGGCTTCCTTCGATCCTGCCCCCGCTCGAGCCGGCCGAAATGCTCGAGGTCTCCATGGTCATGAGCCTTGCAGGTGAGCTGGCGGACGGCCGCATCGCCCGCCGCCGGCCATTCCGTGCGCCCCATCATTCGGCGAGCATGGCGGCCCTTGTCGGGGGCGGATCGCGTCCGCGCCCAGGGGAGGTGTCCCTCGCGCATCGCGGCGTTCTCTTTCTCGATGAGCTTCCGGAGTTCAATCCGAATGTGCTCGATTCCCTGCGCCAACCGCTCGAGTCGGGCGAGGTCGTCATTGCGCGCGCCAGCCATCGCATCGCGTATCCGGCCCGGTTTCAGCTCGTCGCCGCCATGAACCCGTGCAAGTGCGGCGGCGGCGCGGGACAGACCTGCCGGCGAGGGCCGCGCTGCGCTGCCGACTATCAGGCGCGCCTCTCCGGCCCGTTCCTGGACCGGATCGACCTCAGGATCGAGCTCCCGCAGGTGTCGGCGTCGGATCTCGTGCTGCCACCGCCCTCCGAGACAAGCTCGGACGTGGCCGCTCGCGTTGCCGCCGCCCGCTTGCGCCAGTCACGGCGGTATTCGTCTGCCGGTTCAGGCGCGGATCGCATCCGCACCAACGCCGAATGCTCTGTCCGGCTCATCGAGCAGGTCGCCATGCCGGATGCGGAAGGGCTGGCGCTGTTGCGTCAGTCGGCGGACCGGATGCGCCTGTCTGCGCGCAGTTTCCATCGCATCTTGAAGGTGGCGCGCACGATCGCCGACCTCGACGGAGCGGATGAGATTAGGCGGCCGCACATCGCCGAGGCGCTGAGCTACCGTGCGGAAGTGACCGAAGGTTCGACCCGGGCCGCTGCGTGACGCTTGGGACTGGAGATCAATTGCTGTCTGTGAGGGCTATCGCGGGGTTTGTGTGCCGACGCCGCATCCGGGCGCAAAGGAAGATGACGGCGACGGCGCTGCGACGCGAAGGTACACGGGAAAATGCCGGGCTACCGCCGCGCCGTCCCGGCAAGCAGCCTCTCTTGCGCCTCCTGGCGCCTGACCTGCTCGCGCCCGAGCGCCAGGCTGAGCCCGATCCAGGCCAGAGCGAACGGAATGGCGAGAAGTGCGATGAGGCCCGTCCCGAGACCGAGCGCCTTGGCCCCGCTGTTGAAGATCCATCCGCTCAAAGCATCGCCGCCGCGGAACACCACCGTGTCGATGAAGTTCTGCGATTTGTACTTTTCCTCAGGGTCGACCACCGTATACAACACCCGCGCCGCCGGGTTCGTGATGGCGAACCCGATGGCGCGCTCGAGGACGATCACCGCCACCACGACGGCCAGGGTCGGCCACAACCCGAGAGCGGTCAGGGCCGCGAGCGCGGACAGCGGCAGGGCAGCCACGGCCAGCCCGACGCCCGCGCGCCGGATGACCGCCCCCGTGACCAACAACTGCCCGACAATCGTCAGCGTGCTCACCGCAAGGTCCATGCGGGCAAAGAGCTGCACGCGGTCGGCGCGATCCGGAATCGCCTGCCCGACGATGCGCGCCTGCTCGAAGTAGAAGAACGTCGAGATCAGATTGGCGACGAGAACCCAGAGCGCAATCTTCAGGAGGTAGGGCGACGTCGCAACGTGCGCCGCGCCCGCAAGCAAGCCGCCGCCCGCAGGCTTCGCATCATCGCTGGCGCCGACATTACCGCTTCCGATCAGATGCCGCAGTCGGATCGCGCACACCGTGGCCGTCGCGAGAAACATCGCCGCGACAAGCAGCAGATTGGCGGCCCCCAGAATCTTGACGAGGCTTTGCGTGATGATGGGACCGACGAGCGCCCCCGCGCTTCCGCCCGCCGCGATGAAGCCATAGAGCTTCTTCGCCCGCTCGGCGGTCCAAATGTCCGCCATCGCGATCCAGAAAAGCGAGACAATGAAGAGGTTGAAGACGCTCACCCAGACGAAGAAAGTCGCAGCGACCCCGGGCGATGCAGGAAAATGCGTCAGCAAGAGCCAGAAGCCGCCGAGGTTCGCGATGAAAAAACCGTACGCGATCGGCACGACCGCCCGTCGCGGAAAGACCGACGTCAACCATCCAAACAGCGGCACCGCCGCAAGCATGACCAAGAAAACGATGGTGAACAACCGTTCCAGTCCGCCGGAGCCGACGGTCACGCCCATCTCGTCGCGCAAGGGCCGGATGATGTAGTAGCTGGAAAGCACCGCAAAGAAGTAGACGAACGACCACGCGACAGCTTGCTTGATGCGCGGCTCGAGCCCGCCAAGCTCGGCAAGGCTTTTTCTTATGTCATCGAGGATCGACCCCGCGCCTTCGGCTCGATGCGCCATGTCGGCATCCCTCGCGTTGCACTCGCCGTGCCTGCCATGGCTCTTCGCGCTAGAGACCGAGCAGCTCGATCAGCGCCGCATTATAGGCAACGGGCTGCTCGTACATGACCCAGTGCCCGGCATCCGGAATGGTGCGGGTCACAAGCTCCGGGTGATGCTCCCGCAGCACCTCATAGCGCGCCTCCACCGAAGGCCAGGCCGTCTGGTCGTTGCCGCCCCAGATTGCCTTCAGCGGACACATGATCTCGGGCAGGTTGCGGCGAATCTCATCGCTGCGCGCGAAGGGACGCGATCGGAAGCGCGCGAGCTGGATGTTCTCCGCCTGCAACCAAACGGCCAGAGCATCGATGCGCGCGGGATCGCGGAACATCAGAACTTCCAGCAGCCGCCGATGCACATCGAGCCGCTCGTCCTCCGACATGTCCGGCTCCTCCCGGGGAAATTCCTTGCCGGGACCCTGCGGCAGTCCGAGCGCCGCGCACCCGGTGATGGTGAACGAGGCCATGTGATCCTTCAGATGCGTCAGCGCCCAGGACGAGACGTGGGCCCCGAACGAAAAGGCGACGAGGTGCACCGTCCCCTTCGGAAAGAGCATCTTGAGGCCCTGCGCCAGCGGCAGTCCGCATCCGGCCGGAGTGTGCGGATGTGGCGGATAAGCGCTATCCCCGAGCCCCGGAAGATCGACGGCCCATACCTCGGCGCGCTGCTTGAGAGCCGGAACGGTCTTGATCCAGTGACGCCAGGAGCCGGAGCCGCCGTGTGCCAGCACCACCGGCGTGGCACCGGCCCGCCCCCAGCGCCGCCAGACAAGATCTCCGTCGCCGCACGGCGTGCGCACGATCTCGGCATCGGCCTCGACGGCGGCTCTGATCTCCGCCGGCGACAGCCCCGCGGCGATGAGTTCGGCGAGCGGATCAAGGGTCATGCAAGCTGGCCTTCGAAGTTGCGACAATTGCGGAATGAGGCGGGGCACGGTATGCGACCAAGGCCGGTCTCGGCAACACTCGCGTCCTTCGAATGCAGCCCGAAGCTGCGGCGCCCACAGGGGTCCAGATGCCCAAGCTGACGTCCAACATCAACTCGAGTTCCGACGAGTTCCGCACGAACCGCGCGGCCATGTCGGCCCTCGTTCGCGATCTCGAGGAGAAGCGGGCGCTTACGGCGGCCGGCGGCCCGGAGAGACTGCGCGAGCGCCATCTCGCGCGCGGAAAGCTGCTGCCGCGCGACCGTGTCCTCCGTCTCATCGACCCCGGCTCGCCGCTGCTGGAGCTGTCGCAGCTTGCGGCCTGGGACATGTATGACGGCGACATCCATGGCGCCGGCATCATAACGGCCGTTGGCCGGGTCGCCGGGCGCGAGTGCGTCATTGTTTGCAACGATGCGACGATCAAGGGTGGCACCTACTACCCGATGACCGTGAAGAAGCATCTGCGCGCCCAGGAGATCGCGCTCGAGAACCGTTTGCCGTGCATCTATCTCGTAGACTCAGGGGGCGCCAATCTCCCGCACTGGACGGACGTCTTTCCGGACAAGGACGACTTCGGCCGCATCTTCTACAATCAGGCGCGCATGTCCGCGGAAGGAATTCCCCAGATCGCCTCCGTCATGGGCAGCTGCACGGCCGGCGGCGCCTATGTCCCCGCCATGTCGGACGAGACGATCATCGTTCGGCGCCAGGGAACCATCTTTCTCGGCGGCCCGCCGCTGGTGAAGGCGGCGACCGGCGAGACCGTCTCCGCAGAGGACCTGGGCGGCGCCGAGGTGCACACGCGCCTTTCCGGCGTCGCCGACCACTATGCGCTCAACGACGAGCACGCGCTCGAGATTGTGCGCGACATTGTTGCCGGCTTGGCGCGCCGCAAGCAGACGGACATTCGCCTGCGCGATGCCCGTCCTCCCGATCTCGACGAAGACGAGCTCGATGGCGTCGTGCCGGCGTCCCTGGCCACGCAATACGACATCCGCGAGGTGATCGGTCGGCTTGTCGACGGTTCGGAATTCGAAGAGTTCAAGCGCAATTACGGCACGACGCTGGTAACCGGCTTTGCGCACATCGAGGGGATTCCGGTGGCGGTCCTCGCCAACAATGGCATCCTCTATTCCGAGAGCGCGCAGAAGGGTGCGCACTTCATCGAGCTGGCCTGTCAGCGCCGCATCCCGCTGCTCTTCCTTCAAAACATAACCGGCTTCATGGTCGGCCGCGAGGCCGAGGCCGGCGGCATCGCCCGGCACGGCGCCAAGATGGTGATGGCGGTCGCCTGCGCGAATGTCCCCAAGGTGACGGTGATCGTCGGCGGCAGCTACGGGGCCGGCAACTATGCCATGTGCGGCCGGGCCTACTCCCCGCGCTTCCTTTTCACTTGGCCGAACGCACGTATCTCCGTCATGGGCGGCCAGCAGGCGGCAAGCGTGCTCGCAACCGTCCGCCGCGACAATCTCGAGGCTGAAGGCAAGACCTGGACTGCCGAAGAGGAAGCCGCTTTCAAGAAGCCGATCTTGGAGGCCTACGATCGCGAAGGCCATCCCTATTTCGGAACTGCCCGCATGTGGGACGACGGCATCATCACGCCGTCTGAGACACGCCGGGTCCTGGGGCTTGCGTTTGCCGCGACCCTCAATGCCCCGATCGAGGGCACGCGCTTCGGAGTCTTCCGCATGTGATGTGCGGTTACCGTGCTCGCGACCGGGGCCTCCGCGATGCGGTCGGCATGCCGTTCAATGCCGTGTGCGCTGTGCGCTCACGCAATCCTGCCAAGCGGCGAGCGGCTGACGCGGCCCGAACCACGCGTTCGGATAGATCTCGCGGATTTCGGTGCGGAAAAGCCACGTCAACGTCTCGAGATCGCCGGCGATATGGGCGTGGGCAGCAAACCTGTTGGCGAGCGGTTGCGACGGCGTGCGACCGAGCCAATCGCAGAAGCCCTCTCGCAGAAAGTGATAGTCGAGCAATGTTGCATCCGGCTCTTCGACGCTGATGATGGCATCATAGATGCGCGCATACATCTCGGCGCCGATGTCTTTTTGCGTTGTCGCGTAGGCTTGGCGAGCTAGGAGATCCAGCTCCTCGGCCGAACCGCCCCAGCATGGCAGAAGCTGTGCCGCGCGCTCCTCGTAGACGCTGACGTCCAGCGGATCGAGGACCATCGTCGCTTCGAAAGCCCGTCGCAGATCGTGGGTTGAGGCCTCGCCTGCGCCGTACGCGACGAATGTCGCCCGCATGTTGCACATGTTCCAGATCCAGCAGGCGCCTCGTCCTTCTCCAGCGCGGCCGAGCACGGCAATTGCGCGATTGGCAAAGTCGCTGAGCAGCGCCCACTGCGGCGCCGTCACGTCCGTTGCCGGACCGATCCCGCGATAGGCATAGCCAGTGACGGCAAGCGCTGCGGCGTAAACGCCGGCGGCTTGCGGATTGTGGCGATCGCGCTGCCACCATGACTCATAGGCGGCAAGCCTTTCCTCGCATTGCTCGGGATCGTCGAATACCTGCTCGATCGGCGCAAGCAGGGCCCTGAGCACCATGGCATGGCGGCTCCGTCCATTCTCGAAGCGGCCACGCACCGCGAATTCGCGCTGGCAGAGGGACGCGAGCTCCGACAGTCTGCGCTGCTCGATCAATGGTTCGAGCCGTGCCCAGAATTGCAGATCGTCGCATGACGAAGGCCGGCCGCGAAGGACCGGCAGGCCCGACATCGCCGTCATCTGTTTCGCGATTTCGTCAATGGTCGGCTCGACCCGGCAAAGCCTTCTGAGACTCTCGACGATGCGCGACATTGAGGCCCTCCCGGCGCATTGATTCGTGCAATCATGTCGCGCGAACCGGCAACAAGGCGCTAACGTGCCAACCCGCCGGAGCCGATGGTAAGGCGATGCTTGGCAGGCGTGCCGATCCGGCACAATGGGGCGACGCGAGAAGTGCCGATGGGAGCTGACGAACGGACGGCGTGCGCCTGGACATCGCAGGCCGCAGCCGCCCGGACCGGAGAACTCAAGCCGGTGTGCCCGGCGGGCGCCCTGCGCCTCACTCTGGCTGCGATGCTGCTGAGCGTCGCCTGCCTCTCAGGCCCTTCGCGAGCGCAAGTCCTCGAAGCGCCGGCCTGCGGCCTCGAACCGGGTCCCACAAGGTCGGTCGCCGCAATCATCGACGGCGACACCCTGCGGCTCGATGACGGCAAGGAATTGAGGCTTCTCGGCGTGCTGGCGCCGAAGGGGTTCGACGGCCGCACATCGTCGGACGGTTGGCCGCCGGCGATCGAAGCCGAGAAGGCGCTTCGCAATCGCGTTCAAGGCAGGTCGGTCTGGCTGGCGTTTGCCGGCGACCGGGAGGACCGGTACGGACGGGTGCTCGCGCACGTCTTCATGGCAGAAGCGGAACGGATGATCTGGCTGCAGCAGGCCATGGTCGAGGCAGGTCATCTCCGCGTCGCGCCGCAGCCGGGAGACCGTTGCATGAGGCGGCTGCTTTCCTCCGAGAGGCTCGCGCGCGAAGCCGGGCTCGGGCTTTGGAACCATGCCGCCTATCAACTCCGACCGGCCGACTGGCCGCGTGAGTTGGAGCGATACCGCGGAACGTTCCAGCTTGTTCTGGGACGTGTGCGAACGATCGTTTGGGGTCGCAACGTGGTGCGCCTCGAGTTCGAGAGCTCGGAAGCGAAGGAGCGCCCGGACGGCGCACGCGAGCCTCGTGCGCTTCATCTTGTTGCCCCGCGCTCCTTGATCGCGTCGGAACCCACCGCCCGAAAGCTCCGCGCAGGCAGTACCGTTCTGGCGCGCGGCTGGGTCGCCGGTTCTCGGGCGCCGGAGATCGTGCTCCACGCCGCGTCGCAGATGGAGATTGTCGACAGTCCCCCCGACCACACAAGGCCCGACGAGAAACGCCCGGCGACGGAGCCGCCGGGCGTATCTCAACTCGCCAAGCCTTGAAGGCGCGCCGCGCTTGCCGGCCGATGGCTCACGCCGCTTTGATCTCGACAGTGGACTGAGCCGCCTCGTCCTCTGCCGCGCGCCGGCCTTTGGCGCTCTTTGACAGCACTTCGGTGATCCGTTGCATGGCACCACGCTCGTCGACTTTGTCGACTGCGGCGATCTCGCGCGCCATGCGATCGAGCGCCGCCTCGTAGAGTTGACGCTCAGAATACGACTGCTCGGGCTGCGCTTCGGACCTGTAGAGATCGCGTACCACCTCGGCAATGGCCACCAGGTCTCCCGAATTGATCTTGGCCTCGTATTCCTGGGCGCGTCTGCTCCACATGGTGCGCTTGATGCGCGCCTTGCCCTTCAGCGTTTCCATCGCCTTCTTCACGATGTCGCCTTCGGCGAGCTTGCGCATCCCGACACTCGCAAGCTTGCTGGTCGGTACCCGCAACGTCATCTTGTCCTTCTCGAACTGAATGACGAACAGCTCGAGCGTGATCCCCGCGATCTCCTGCTCCTCGATGCCGATGATTCGGCCGACACCGTGCGCGGGATAGACGATGCTCTCATTCGTCTTGAAGCCGTGCCTGGAGAGCACCGGCTTCTTCGAGGCGGAGGCATCCGTCGCAGGCGCGGCCACCGCGGCCTTCGCCGGTCCGGGCGCTGTGCTTCCGGGAGTGCTGGTACGTGTGACGGCGGGCTTGGGCGTCGCGGCTGGCACCACGCGATGGCCGGACTGAGGCTCTTTCCGCTGCTGCGGCGAAAGCGTGATCGGCGCCCCACCATTGGTTGCAGCCATGGGCTTCGGCGCCTGGGGCTTCGCCGCCGGCGGCTTGGCTCCGACCGGCGCCGGCTTCTTGTCCACCTTCGTCGATGCGACCGCCGGCTTCTGCACTATCTTCGCATCGGCAGCCTTGGCTGTTACCGCCGTCGAGACCGCCGGCTTTGCGGTAGAAGCCTTCGCGGCTGGCTTTGCCGCGGCCGTCTTCTTGCTGTTGGTTGCTGGCTTCACGCTTGTCTTCCTGGTCGTGACATTTCTTGTCTCTGCCTTCGAGGCAACCGGCGCCCGAGGTCGTTTGCGCTCGAGGGTTTTCGATGCAACAGCAGCTTTGGCTGAATGTTTGTTGCTGGCTTTTTGGGGTTTTGCTGCCATCGCTTCCTCACTCCACATCCACAACGCGATCTGCGGCTGCCCTGTGCCGCATCGAACTCTTCTGCCCGGTCCTTAGACCGAAGCAGCACCAACCCGTCCCTGGCGAGGATCACATCCTGCCGAGACCGTCGAATCTCAAACGAGCAAGGCCCTTGAAAACCTCGCTCTCACCCTCTTCGGCTTGCTGGACCGGTAGAAGACCGAACGTTGGGTCCTTCCAGCGACCTGCTCCTCTCGATCGCCGTTTGACCAGGGACCCATCGCCGCTACCCTGCGCGCACAGACCGGCGCACAATTGAAGGTTCACTCTCCGTGCCGCGGAGAGTGTGTAACACATTCTTCATCGAAATTGAAGTGGTTGCGCGGCTGGCATCGCGCTTTGGCGCGGAAAAATGCTTAAGCAGATCCGCCTCGTCCCGTGCCGGATTGGCACGCGAAGGTTAATGCTCAGTCGCCCTCGCCCGGCCGTTCGCTGAAATACTTCTCGAACTTTCCTTTCTCATCCCGAAAGTTATCAGCATCCGGAGGAGCTGGCTTCTTTGCCGTGATGTTTGGCCACTTCTCGGCATACTCGCGGTTGAGCTCGAGCCACCGTTCCACTCCGGGCTCCGTATCGGGTTTGATGGCTTCCACCGGGCATTCCGGTTCGCAGACTCCACAATCAATGCACTCGTCGGGATGGATGACGAGCATGTTCTCGCCTTCATAAAAGCAATCGACCGGGCAAACCTCGACACAGTCCGTGTACTTGCACTTAATGCAGTTCTCATTGACGATGTAAGTCATCGCATCCTTCCCGGGGGCTGGCCGAGCGCCATTTACGGATCGCTCTGGGCTGCAGCACGTAGTCACGTTGTCGCAACGGAGGCAAGGCCAGCGCATCGCGATCCAGTCAGTTCCGTCAGCAAGGGAGGCGGCAGTGCCCGGATCCGGATAAGGACTCGGACAAGGAAATGATCTGTCCCCACCTCAATGGCTTTCGGCAGGACGCCAGCCGGCAGCCAGCGCCTCGGCCTCGCTGCAGAACCATCGCTTTCCACGGTCGAGGTCCATTTTGACCTTCTCGTACGAGGGGCTCCAAGGCATGTGGTAGATGCGACCCTGGGCTGTGACGTTGCCTTTGATCGCGCAGCCCGCCGGGGCGCCCTGTTCGGCCGCGCGCCACCGTCCCGCCCGATGCTCCCAGGCAGGCATCGCCTCACCCTGCCAGATGCCAAGACGCCGCGCCCGCGCCTCGGCTTCGATCTGAACATAGGACTGGGAGTATCTGACGAACGCCCAAGCCAAGCCTCGGCGGACCATCTCGGCATTGAGTTCCACGCCGCCAGCCGTACACAGACCGAGCATCCGACCGTACTTGTCCGCTCCCTTAGGCACGCATTCGACGATGCGCCCCTGCACGAGGCGAGAGAGGACGGCTGTTGCCTGGTTTCCGCAGGGCCAAGAGTGCCCTGTTCGGGTCCGACAAAGTTGCCCGGCTTCGGGAGCGTCAATGCCTTCGAGCCGCACGCGGACGCCGCCGATGGTGAGAGTATCCCCATCGCTGACAGTGGCGGGCCCTGCCAAAGGCTTGCCGTTCGACCCGCCCGATTGATCGACGATCAGACCGGCGGGCGCTCGGGCGTCGGACGTGCCGGTCAGCGCCATGACCCATCCGGCCACGAACACCGCGATGAGCGCCGCTCCCAGTTGCCGAGTTGCATACGCCTTTAAAGTTGAATCAAGCATGACAGACTCCACTTTTGGTTGAGCCTGCCAGAGTCGCGTGACGGGAGCGAGGTGGAATGACGCCGAATTTGTGGACAGCGACTGGTCGAAAATAGAGTTAAATCAATATCTTTAATTGATTGCTCTCAACAGCCCGCAAAGCCCGGCGTGCTGCGGCAGCCTGCTCGGACAAACTGGTTCCATCAATGAGAGTAGCGCCGGAAAAGTGGCGGCATCAGGAGTTCGCGGCCGCAGCCCGGTCGCCTGCAAGCTCTCTCGGGCGGATCAGCCAGAACACGAGCAGCGCCCCGCACATCAGCGCCGAGACCGATGTGAACGCCAGTCCCCAGCCCAAGGGGGTCATCCCGCCCGACAAATCGAGCACGATCCCGATCAGAAGTGGCCCGACGAACCCGCCCGCATAGCCAAGCGACGAGTGAACGGCGAGCGTTGCTCCGCGCCGCGTAGGCTCCGCTGTCCCCGCCGCGCCGGCTGTCAACGAGGAGCTGTCAAGCCAAACAATCGCGCCGTAGACGAGCAAAAGCCCCGCCGCAAGCAAATAGGAGGACGGCCCGACGAACCCGACAACGACGGCAAAGAGCGCCGACGCCGCCATGGCGCCCTGCACCAGACGACGTCGTCCGAGACGGATTGCCGCCTCGTTCCCGGCGACGCTGGCGAGGGTTCCGAGGAGACCGAGCGTCGTCGCGATGACAGCTGGAGAAAGACTGGCGCTGCTGCCGTTTACGAGGGAGACATAGCCGAGGAACGCCACCGCCCAGCCGCGCAAGGCGCTCATTTCAAGGGTATGGATGCAGTAGGCGATCGAGTACGCCATCGCGGAGCGGTTGGCGAGGACGGGACGGAAGTCGTAAAGACCGCCCCCGTCCGCGGCCGGCTTGGCCGGCATGTCACGACGCGGCACAACGATGGCGACGAGCAGCCATGCTGTCGCAGCCGACACCCCTGCCGTAAGGAAGGCGCCGTTCCAGCCGGTCGCCGCTGCGATCAGGTCGCCAACGGCAAAGGAGAGCGCCCCCGATATGCCAATGCTCGCCGCGTGCCCGGTCACCGCGCGCGACATCATCTTGGCATCCACGCGGTCTGCCAGCAGCTTGAGCCCGGTCATATAGGTCCCGGCCCACCCGATGCCGGTGAGTCCACGCAAGACCAGCGCCGACCAGAAGCCTTCTGCAAGGAATGCAAACATGAGGTGACCGGCGAAGGTCGCTCCGACCCCGAAGAGGTAGACACGCTTGGGATCGACCCGGTCGGTGAGCGTGACAAGCACGGGCACCGCCAGCATATAGGCGCCGTAGAAGCTCGCCGTGATCCACCCCGCCTCGCTGTTCGAGAGCGACCAGAGCGGCATCATTCGCGGCAGCAGCGCGGGCCAGAAGAAGGCGCCGATCTGCACGAGAACCTGCGCAGCGCACACGACGGCGACGAGCGTCTTGCCTGATACCTTTTCGGATGTGGGCTCGCGGCTCATGAGCGTCCTCGCGCGGCGTGGGCAGATTTCGGCTGTTCAGTCCATCGTAGAGAACCGTCCGCGCGCCACAATAAGCCGGGACGCACCCCAGCGTCCCACTTGGCCGATTGCCGGTTCGCCAAGGTCGCATGTCAGGTGTAGATACCAGCCAACCCTCAGCGAACTGTCTGCACCGGCTCAGCCCCTGAGAACGCGGATCGTCCAGTGATGAGCCCCCGCGTCACACTCGGCGGGATCCCTCCCGCCGGGAGTTCCTGGGCACCCGATCCGTCTCGACGCCTCGGCTCGCTTCGACCTTCGCAGCCAAGCCATGGACAACAATAAAGCGGGGCTGAACTGCCAGCCCCGCTCAATCAGTCCCGAGCTTATTTGCTCTCAACCAGTCTGTTGAATCGCCGACAACTCCCACTTCGTGGCGTCCGCGCCGACCGGCCGGTAGAAAGTCCAGATTTCGGTGACTTCTTGCGGCTCCGTCCGGCTTCCCGAGTAGACCCTGCCGGTCTTCAGTTCCACGAAGGCGTCGATGATCGAATAGCGCATCGCGACGGTCGCATACTCGCCGCCCGGCTCGCGCCATGCCTCCGCCAGGTCACCCTGCAGCAGCTTCACGTTCGACAGTTCGTTCCGCACGCCGCTCTTCGCATTCTCGTCGAGTTCCTTGGCGAAGTACGACAGCATCTCCGGCGTTGTCATGCGCGACAGCGCGTCGATGTCGCCGCGCCCATAGGCCAATTGAATGTCACCGAGCAGACGCTCGAACGCGTTGTAGTCCGCCTCGACGATGGCAAGCCCCGAGGCTCCGCCAAAGCCGCTTCCAGTGCGCGGCACGACGGAATCGCGAGCCGCCGCCGCTCCCGCCGCCGCACTCGCCGTCGCGAGAGCGGGCTGTCCGCCCGCCCGCGATCGGAAAAAGCTCACCGCCAGGAAGATCACGCCGGCGATGAGCGCGAACCAAAGAATGCTGCCGAGCACCGATGCCAGCACGCCGGGCCCGAGAAGGCTCGCGAGAGCAAAACCGATGAGCCCGCCCATCAGGATCCCTCCCAGACCGCCGAAGCGCGATGTCTGCGCGGCAGTCGCCGAGCCCGCGCGCGGCGCCCCTGGCGCAACGGTCTGCCGGCCGGGCTGGGTAATCGTCTTATCGATGGGCGCGGCAGGCTTTGGTGCGGTCGTGGTCGTAGGCGGTGCGGAGAACGTGTTGCTCCCCCTCGAACCCGCGCTGCCACCGCGCCCGGCGCGGGCATCCGCGTCCGAGGCGACCAGAACCATCGCCGTGAGCATGGCGCCGGCGCCCAGCATCAGAGCTATCATACGGTTCTTCATCAAAGTTTCCTCCGAAGACGGTTCGCCTCGCCTATGTGTGCTCAATATATGGTGTTCGGCTGCGCGGTCCACTACGCGACTCTACGTATTCTGTACGCAGCTTGCCAATTCGTTGCCACCCGCCGGCGACCTTGAGGTCCGAGCCTGCATTGCCGGACCTTTGCGACCCCATCTCGGGGCTAGCCCAGCACGCCGCCGATTTGCCCGAGAAGTCCGGTGAACGAAGGAAAGCTGGTCGCCACGAATGTCGTGTCGTCGACCGTCACGGGGCGGTCTGAACCGAGCCCGAGCACCAGAAACGCCATGGCAATTCTGTGATCCATGTGCGTCGTCACCGTGCCCCCTCCCATCGGACGCGGCTTTCCCGTGACGATCAATCGATCGCCCTCGACGATTACCGGGATCCCGTTTGCCTTAAGCCCCGCGGCCGTCGCCGCCAGACGATCGCTTTCTTTGACTCTGAGCTCGGCAAGGCCGTCCATCTCGGTCTCGCCTTCGGCGAAGGCCGCCACGACTGAAAGAATCGGATACTCGTCGATCATCGACGGGGCGCGTTCGGCGGGGACCTTGACCCCGCGCAGTTTGTGGTATCGCACCCGGATGTCGGCGACCGGCTCGCCGCTCTCCTCGCGCCCGTTGAGGATGGCAATGTCTGCGCCCATCTCCCGCAAAGTCTTGTAGAAGCCGGTCCGCGTTTCATTGACGAGCACGCCCGTGACGGTGACGTCCGAGCCGGGCACGATGGCGGCCGCGGCAAGCAGAAACGCTGCTGAAGAGGGGTCTGCCGGAATCGTCACATCGCGGCTTTCGAGTTCGGCATGGCCCTTGACGGTGATGGCCATGCCGCCGTCTCGCCGTTCGCTGCGGACACTCGCCCCGAAATAGCGAAGCATCCGTTCGGTGTGATCGCGGGTTGCCTCGCGCTCGATAACGGTCGTCTCACCCGCCGCCGCGAGACCGGCGAGCAGGATCGCCGATTTCACTTGGGCTGACGGCACCGGAGTTCGATAGACGATCGGCACGAGGCTCGATGTGCCGCGCAGCGTCAGGGGAAGCGTGTCACGGCCATCGAGCACCTCGAGCCCCATCTGGCGCAGCGGATCGAGCACCCTTCGCATGGGTCGCCGCGATAGCGATGCGTCGCCGACCATGCGCACTTCGATGTCGTTGCCGGCGATCACC